>OFGM01000025.1_pt1 | contig 147263 bp, 123 predicted proteins | sample 1521741 | NCBI WGS metagenome assembly OFGM01 (sample SAMEA3504079, study PRJEB24116) | mouse gut metagenome | biome: mouse gut; feature: mouse-associated habitat; material: faeces | place: Denmark | collected 2011
AACTTGCTGATTTTGTGGCGGAGTGCGAACAGCTCTACGATTTAAAGATTGTTTACGGGGATGCGGTAAAGATGAAACATGTAAAGAAGCTGCGTAAGAGACTTTATGCTCTCAGGCAGAACGAAAATGTAGTTTTTGTACATGGGATCGGAAAAAGAAAAACCCCTCTCCAAAAGAGCATAGAAAAACTGGAAGATTACTTATCCAGACTGAAGAAATACAACCGGGAAATCCATATCTGTGCAGAACGCAATAGTTATTCAAAAACGGATCATGATGCTACATTTATGCGGATGAAGGAAGATGCCATGGGTAACGGACAGTTAAAACCTGCCTACAATCTCCAGCATGGTGTGGATTCCGAATATATCACATGGCTTACCATCGGGTCGCAGCCGACCGACACTACGACCCTGATACCATTTTTGAAAGATGCCGAAGAACATCTGAAATTTAAATATAAGAACATAACCGCTGACGCCGGATATGAAAGTGAAGAAAACTACCTGTTTCTTGAGTCAAACGGACAGCTTTCTTATATAAAGCCTGCAAACTATGAGATTTCCAAAACCCGTAAGTATAAAAATGATATCGGGAAAGTCGAAAACATGGAGTATGATTCCGAATCAGACAGCTATACCTGCAGAAACAGCAAAAAGCTGACGGCAGACCATATCAGACATTCCAAAAGCAAAACAGGCTATGTAAGCGAAAAAACGATTTATAAATGTGAGGATTGTTACGGATGCCCTTACAAAAGTGACTGTATCAAAGGCAACAACTGCAAAACACCTATGGAAGAAAGAACGAAAACGCTTCAGGTTGCCAAAACATTTCTGAAACACAGAAAAGAAGATCTGGAACGGATACTTTCGGAGGAAGGCATACTTTTCAGGACAAACCGGAGTATTCAGGCAGAGGGTTCTTTTGGAGATTTAAAACAGGACATGCAGTTCAGGAGATATTTAAGCAAAGGGGCATCAAATGTGCTTGCAGAAAGCACACTGCTTGCCATGGCACGGAATATAAACAAGCTTCATCATAAGATTCAAAAAGGCAGGACAGGAACACATTTATTTTCTCTGAAAAGTGCCTGAATTTTAAAATTTCAAAATGTATTTTTAACCCATCAAAAATGGCTTATTAAAGTATGCCTTTATTATCGTTTGAACGCGCAAATCAATGGGTTCCATTGGATTTCATGCTAAAAACAGATAAAATGAAGCTGCCGCTTCACGAATTTTCATTCGTTAAAGCGACAGCCCCTTTTTTATCAAATTTAACTAATCCGGAATCGGCTGATCAAGCTGTTAAGCGTGCGCGCCTGCGCAGAAAGCTCTTTGGAAACTTCAGCGCTTTCTTTTGCAGATGCAGTATTTGTCTGCGCGACTTCGGAATTTTGAAGAAGTTCATGGACTTCAGAAGCTAAGGCAAACGCAGCCATATATTCCTCGGCAGTGGAAGTATAGATTTTTGGAGATAAACGCTTTCTCTGTGGAGAAGTTAGTTGAAATATTTCACTGAATTAGCGGGATAAGCATGTGAACAAATTCTTAACGTTTGCTTGTGAAAGCAGAAAGAAAGCATCTTCTCACACTCGATTATTAATATAGAGCAGGATTTCTTTTGTGTCTAATATTCTTGCTGAATGTAAGCGGATTATAAGCAGGAAAATCAGGGGAGAGGGAACGTTTGTTTTGCTGTTTGGCAATGTTCTTTTTAGAAATAGATTAGATAAGACATATCAGGGAATGTTCCCGCATACATTGTAAAAATAAGTATCTCAGGGGAATTTTTTTGAAAAGCTATATTGAGGAAAGAGCTATGGAGATAGCCAAATATATTATTGAGAACAATGCGACAGTAAGGCAGACAGCGAACCAATTTGGGATAAGTAAAAGCACGGTACATAAAGACGTCACGGAACGCCTCCCGCAAATCAACCCGTCTCTAGCCCAAAATGCCAGAAAAGTCCTTGATGTAAATAAGTCGGAGCGCCATATCCGTGGCGGATTGGCGACGAGGGAAAAATATCTGCATCAGCGCATTTAGTGTCATACAGCCGATAGAATTGCTTCTATCGGCTGTATGACAGAAAGGAAAAAAATGTAATGTTGTACGAAAGACGCCGAATGTGTTAAGATAAAAAAGAAAGAAGGCGTAAGAAATGGAAGAAACAGAGAGCAGGCAATATCAAAAAATGACGGAAACGCCTATTTGGAAGCTTGCGCTGCGGCTTGGCCTGCCGACAACGGTAAGTATGCTAATTACAAATATCTATAATATGGCAGATACATTTTATGTCAGTAAAATCAGCGTTTCTGCCAGTGGGGCGACGGGAATTGTCTTTGCGTTAATGGCTGTGTTACAGGCGTTTGGATTTATGTTTGGCCATGGGGCGGGGAGCAATATCAGCCGTCTGCTTGGCGCGAAAAAAATCGAACGCGCGAAAGTGTTTACGTCTACAAGCGTATTTTTGTCTTTTGCCGCCGGCTTACTGATTGGCGTATTGGGTCTGTTGTTTCCGGAAGCGCTTATGCGTATGCTTGGCAGTACGGAGACCATACTTTCGGACGCAAAAATGTATGGGATATTTATTTTAATATCTGCTCCTGCATTGACGGTTGGATGCGCTTTGAATAACATTTTACGATATGAAGGGGAAGCCGCATATGCAATGGCGGGACTTTGCGCAGGCGGGATTTTAAATATGCTTTTAGATCCGGTGTTGATTTTCCAATGCCAGATGGGAATTGCCGGAGCAGGATTATCGACGGCAGTTTCGCAATATCTGAGCACGGCAATCCTGTTTCTTCCATTTATCCGGAAAAAAACAGTGACGGAGATTCGGTTCCGTTTTATGTCAAAAGAGCGTGAGGATATTCAAAACATAATCCTTACCGGACTTCCAAGCCTTGCAAGACAGGGCTTAAACAGTGTGTCCACAGCAGTTCTTAATTTACAGGCGGCAATGTTTGGCGACGCCGCGGTTGCCGCAATGAGCATTGTAGGCAGGTGCGGCAACCTATTGTTTAGTTTTGCGCTTGGGATTGCGCAGGGCTTCCAGCCGATTTGCGCGTTTAATTATGGGGCGGGCAAACATGACAGGGTGAAAAAATCGGCGTTATTTACCATCTTGTTTGGAATGGGCGTTATGGGCGCGCTTTGCGCCGTCTGTGATTTATTTGCGGTGGAAATCATACGACTGTTTCGGGAAGAAGAAAGTGTGGTTAAGGCTGGCGCCGATGCATTTCATTGGATGTGCCGCACTCTGTATTTTCTTCCGGTTTCCGCAGTCGGCAGTATGCTGTTTCAGAGCATAGGCAAAAAAGGACGATCATTTTTCATTGCGGCGCTGCAAAGCGGATGCATTTCTATTCCATGTATGCTGATATTGCCAAACTTATTTGGAATTGCCGGAATCCAAATGGCGCAGCCGTGCGCATACCTGATAGCAGGGGCGCTTACAATACCTGTGCTTTTGCAGTTTTTTAAACAGGAAAATAAAAAAATTACATAATTTTAAAGGGAAAAGGGCACGATAAAGCCGTAATCATTATTTTAATGTGGAGGCTTTTCGTGATGGAGAACACAGATAAAAGACCGTTTGGTTTTCGGGATAAACTCGGATATATGTTTGGGGATTTTGGAAATGATTTTACATTCATTTTTGCAAGTACGTTTTTAATGGTTTTTTATACAAAAGTATTAGGCATAGAAGCGTCTATGGTCGGCGTGTTGTTTTTAGTGGCAAGGTGTGTCGACGCATTCACGGATATCGGCATGGGGCGTATTGCAGATGCATCTGGTGAAAATCCAAAAGGCAGGTTTAAAGTCTGGATTCTGCGTATGTGCGGTCCGGTTGCGATTTCAAGTTTTCTGATGTATCAAAGTTCGTTGGCGGATGCATCCATGGGCGTAAAAGTGACTTATATGTTTGTCACTTATCTGCTTTGGGGTTCGGTTTTTTATACCTCGATTAATATACCTTATGGTTCCATGGCATCCGTTATTTCGGAAAAATCCAAAGACAGGCAGTCGCTTTCTGTCTACCGATCCTTGGGTTCGACCTTTGCCGCCGTGGCGATTAGCGTGATTGCGCCTTTGTTTATTTACCGTTTAGACAGCAAAGGGAACCAAGTTGTCGTTGGAGAAATGTTTACGCTTGTATCCGGTATATTTTCCGTTTTGGCAGTTTTATGTTATTTGCTTTGTTATTTCCTTGTGACGGAACGCGTGTCGGTTGGAAAAAAAGCGGCGAAAGCGGCGCGGACTTCTGTGGCAAAAACGTTATTGCAGGTTTTTTCTAACCGCGCATTACTTGCCGTAATTTTAATTTCAATTCTGACGCTTTGCGCAACAATTATGAGCCAATCCATTAGCACATTTTTATTTGCGGATTATTTTAAAAACACGAAAGCGCTCTCTGTCAATAATTTTTTAGGGCTTCCGGCGGCTTTGATTCTGGCGGTTGTCTCAGGAAAACTTGTCGAGCGTTTTGGGAGAAAAGAATTAACGGCGGCAGGCTGTATTGTGGCTGCAGCGATCTTTTTTTTAGTTTACTTTTTAAAACTGACGAATGTATGGGCCTATATTGTTTTAAGTTTTATTGCGGGTGTGGGTGGAATGTATTTGTTTAACATGACGATCTGGGCGATGATAACGGACGTGATTGACGATCAGGAAGTGCAGACAATGCAAAGAGACGATGGAACGATCTACGGCGTATATTCGTTTGCAAGAAAAGTCGGACAGGCGCTGGCAGGCGGCTTGGGCGGATTTGCGCTGTCTGCGATTGGATATGATTCTTTAGCCGCCGCACAGACAGATCCTGTGCGTTGGGGAATTTACAGCCTTTCCACTTTGTTTCCGGCAGTGATTTATACGGCTGTGGCTCTTGTATTTCTCGTTTTGTATCCGCTGTCAAAAAAGCGTGTGGAAGAAAATACGAAAGAATTGCAAAGAAGGCGGGCTTAAGTTCACTCGATCCCAAGCGCCAGATCATAATGGATATCGCCTTTTGGCAAATAAGTGGATAAAAGGGGCAAGCTATCTGCATTAAGCAAAACCGCAGGTATGCGCAACCCGCGGTTTTATAATGCTGCGTAACTTTAATCTGGATTTAAGATCTTTTCTAGTTCCCCTAACAGCCGGTCTTTTACCGGTGGTTTTAAAAAATAACCTGCCGGTTTTAGTTTTAAAACGGCTTCTATATTTGCCCGGTCATTGATGGAGGTCAGGAAAACAACGGGAATGCTTTGTAAATCCTCGTCTGCCCGAATCATTTCCAAGGTCATTTTTCCATCACAGACAGGCATTTCATAATCCAGCAAAATCAGATCCGGCCGCTTCTTCCCAATGGAAGTCATCGCCTGCGCGCCTGAAATTGCCAGAGCGACTTCATAATATTCTTCTAACATTTTTTTCATCGTCCGAAGCTGCGCGCCGTTGTCGTCAACGACTAAAATTCTTTTTTTGCTGGAAACCTCTGTCCGTTCTTTGGCGGCTTCCTCTTGCGCGTCTTTTTCATTCATATGCAGTTTTCTGCATACGGCTTCCATAATTACGGAATGTTCTACCGGACGGATCAGATTTTCAAACTGATTTCCTTCATAGTATTTGAAGAACGTTTTGCTTTCTTCTTTTGTCCCAATCGTCAGGACCGGAGTATCCGAATATTCGTTGCTTAGTAAGAAAAAGATAGACGTGTCAATATCATATGCGCCAATCAGGCTGATTAATACGAGATCAGGATTTACAATTTTTAACATTCCTTCCAAAACGCCGGCATTTTCAGAACAAATTTGCACATGGAAATATTTTGATAAAAATTGATTGGTTTCATTGACCACATTGTTTAATTTTCCGATTAATAAGATTTTTTTCATGGCGTCCTCCTTTATAGCCTGTTACTTTTGCATCTGCCCGATGAGCAGATCTGCAAGGCGGTCTGCTTCGTCTGCGTCAAGATTTGTCACTGCTTCGGCAAGTGAGCGGATTGTCTGGCTTAATTCTTTCGGGCAATCATACTCCCGCAATTCGCCCATCAGCTCATCTGCGCGGTCAATGTCCATTTCCAGCATACTCTGCCGTATGAGTTCTGTCAGAGCCTGTAATACGGAATAGTCTTCCACTTCTTTTTTTGCCGTAGCGCCTATGCCAAATACTCCATGTAATTTTTGCCCATAACTGCGCCATTCTTCCAAAAAAGCGTCTGTCATAGACTGGATTACTTCTATTTTACCATCTCTTGCCGCAGATTCCAATAGTTTCGCAACACCGGAAAGCGGCATGATTCCAATTGTTGCCGCTAAACTTTTCATTGCATGGACTAAAATGCGGTATTGGTTTCGCTGTTCCGGTTCCCTGATCCGCTGGTATGCCTTTGCCAAATTGTCTGCCGCAAAATCAATTTGTCCATAAAACTCTTTGACTGTAAAAGCAAGCAGTTCTGGGTCTGGCAAATGCATCCATGCGTATTGCCAGTCTAAACCGTCGATGTCTGGGAGCGTTTCCAAAAAATCGGAAGGATTGTCTTGCTGTCGGGGTTGTAAAAATGCCGCATCCGGAGAGCTTTTCGCTTCTTGAACCAATTCTTCCGGCAGCATCCGCTTTATCATTACCTCTAGTTTTTCCGGAGCAATCGGTTTCGACAAAAAATCGTCAAATCCTTCTGCCAGATATTTTTCTTTTGCGCCTGAAACCGCATTGGCGGTCAATACAACAATAGGCGTATTTTTGCAAGGGGACTCCTTGCGTTCTTTCAAATGGTGGAGCGTTTCAATGCCGTCCATCTCCGGCATCATATGGTCAAGGAAAATCAAATCGTAGTGATTTTGGAACGCAAGCTCTAAACAGGCCGCGCCGCCATCGGCGTCCGTCACTTGGATTTGCGTTTCTTTTAACAGACTCCGCAGGACTTTGCGGTTGACGGCATTGTCATCGACTACTAGTATTTTCGCATCTGGAGCGCAGAATTTTGTATTATAATTGTAATTTTCTGCAATTTGGTGGACTCTGGATTCAAAATCCCCAATCGGCGTATCGTCAACGATTTTCTGTTCCAGCTCAAAATAGAATTTCGAGCCTTTGCCATATTCGCTTTCCACCTGCAGCCGGCTGCCAAGCAGTTCTAAAAGCTGGATTGTAATATTTATGCCAAGTCCGGTGCCTTCTATATTGCGGTTTCGGTCTTCTTCAATCCGTTCAAATTCCGCGGAAAGCTTGGGCAGATCCTCTTTTTTAATCCCAATTCCGGTGTCCTCTACTTCAAAAGTAAGCGCCGCTGTGTCCTTCTTCCTTTGGTATGAAATCCGAAGCCATACAGAGCCTTCATGCGTATATTTAACGGCATTAGTCAGGATATTCGTCAGAACCTGCCGGATACGCACGTCATCGCCAAACAGACGGGCAGGGATTTCGTGGCTGGCTTCCACTTCCACTTTGATGTTTTTCGCTTTTGCCCGCTGGATTGTCATATTTGCAAGGTCATGAATTAAACTGCTTACGTCATATTCGACCGGAACAATTTCCATTTTGCCGGATTCTATTTTGGAAAAATCTAATATATCGTTTATCAGAGAAAGAAGCGTTTGGCCCGCCATATAAATGTCCATCGCGTATTCTTTAATCTGCGGTTCATTGGATTCCCGCAGAATCATTTCGTCCATGCCAAGAACGGCATTGATTGGCGTGCGGATTTCATGGGACATATGCGCCAGAAATTTTCCCTTCGCTTCATTTGCCGCTAAAGCTTCATGCCTCGCCGCATCCGCATCTTGTTTGGCAAGCGCTAACAGTGTGTTCTGATATTCCGCCGCCTTTACTTTTTCCTCTAAAAGAAGGGCTGTTTCTTCTGCCTTTGCGCGGTATTCTTTTGAAATCTGCAAGGTGTGCATAAGCGCCATCATAATGCAGAATACGACCATGCTGTACTGGCCGGCGGTATTGCCGCGGACCTGATCAAGCATCTGGTTTAATATTACATTGGCAATTCCGCCCGCCAAAAGTGCAAGCATAGACAAAATACAGAGTAAAGCCTGATACGTTTTGTTTTTGTAATCGTACTGAATTAAGCTTACGATGGCGGTTATGCAGACAATGCCTAAAACGGCGGCGGAAATATTCATCATATTTTCCAGTCGCTGTATCCCCAAAAGCTGAAGCAGTATTTGTATGACGGTATGGAGGACTACAAACCAAAGAAGCGTGAAAAAACGGCGCGGAAACACCGTATGCAAGTTCCGTTCAAAATAGAGTGAAAGAAACAGAGGGATTAACAGGGTTAAATACTCCTGCATTTCATACGCTTCCTGTATATTATAAAATATGTTTAACGTGTCTGTGCCAATAAAACAATAAATTCCGGCGGAAAGACAGGCAAGCCCTAAAAATAGTTCTCCGCGCGCCGGCTGTTTGGTATACAGCCGGATCAGGGCAAGCACAAATAGAATAATCGACATAATGACAATTAAAATACAGCATCCAATATCGGCAATGCTGCTTCCGACAACTCCAATGACAACCATATCGCGTGATTCCACTTTGACGTTGTCTAGTGAAACTGCCATATTTGGCGAAAGAGGCGTAAGCGTAATTAAAATTTCCCCATCAATCAATATATTTGGAAGCTCTACGAAGTTTTCATTGTGTTCTGGCGTCTTTTTGGGCGTATAATTTTCCTGTTGGCTATTTTGAAAGATAACTTCTCCATTTACTATAATGGATATGTCAGCATTAGTATAAGAAAAGCTTAATGTCTGCCTTGCATAGTCGAAAGGAACCGTATTTTGTAAGACAATGATGTCTCCGGCGCCTGCCATGCCGGTAAACGGCAAATCCACTTTCTGGCAGTTCTCGTCTGCCAATGTGGTTTTTGCCTGTTCTAAAATTTGGGCGAAACGCGTTGGAATGGCCGGGTTAATTCCGTCACAGTCTGGCAATGCCATCTTCCAGTTTTTATCAAAGGAAACTTCCAACTGATCCGGAAGTATAGTTGCGCTATCCTCGCTTTGAAATTGAAATAACGCAAGCACCATAAAGGCTAGCGTCAAAAAAACAGAGATTCCCGCTATTTTTCTTAAATGTAAATGTTTCATTTTATTCTCCGACTTGTTTTGTAAAGATTGTTCCTATGATATGTACTAAGCTGTGGTTTCCAATAAGGTCATTTCTTTTATCTTAGCGCAAGATTTATAAAACGTAAATGAATTTTGAGAATGTCAAAAGCCGCGTCCGCGCCGCAAAAGGATTTACAGGGGGCTAAAAAAGAAAGAGATAGATTTTCAAAATTGATTTCTACTATTTTATGTGATAAACTAATTGCGGAAATTGCATAAAATAATATTGTTAGAAGCTTATTTTAAGAGGGTTACACATGAAAGAAAAAAGTAAGGATATGGGTAAAAAGAAAAAAATCTTAAGGGAAGGCTCGGTTGTGGCGATTTTTATGGCGATACTGATCCTTGCAGCGGCTTTTAGAAATTATTTTTCATTTCTTGAGAAACAGTTATTCGAGGAACGAAAAAGCCATATCGTGGAATTTACGGATAAAGCGGCTGAAATTGTAGACAGTGTCATTGAATATTCATGGCAGCAAGTGTACGCATGTGAACACGTCATGAAAACACGGAAAATTAATTCCGAGGAGAAACTGCTTGAAGCGCTTGTGTCAACGGCGGATTTTATAGATTCGCAAAATTCCCTTGTGCTGGCGATAGATCAAAGCGCAAATTACTATGCATCGGATGCTGCAAAAGGAAGATTTGCGCAAACGGAATTTCTGACGGAGGAATCTGGCGATTCCCAGCAGATTGTGACGGAAATTCCGCATAAAAATGGAGATACATATTTTGTGTGCATGGAACGCTTAAAAGAGCCTATTATGTTTACGGCCGGCAAAAAGATTACACATTTGGCAGTTGCAGTGGATATTGACGTAATGAGGGATAGAAGCGCCGTGAAGGGGTATGGGAATTTGTGCTATACCTATTTGGTGAATGATGATGGCAGAAGGCTTTACAAATATACTTATGCCAATAACTTTATTGAAGGATACAATATTTTAAATGCTTTAGAGAATGTTGACATTCGAAACGGCGGGACGTATCAGGGATTTGTGCGGGAGTTAGAACAAGGGGAAAGTGCGGCTCTGGAATTTACGTTTATTGATCCAGATGGAAAGAAGCAGAACTGGTTTGTGGCGGGTTCTGCCATTACGTCAAAAAACTGGCATATCCTTCTGTTTGTGCCGACGGAAGTGCTTGGGGCAAATTCGAATCTGCTTTTAAAGAATACAATCAGATTTTTTGGGATTGTGTCGGTTGTTTTTTTGGCGCTGGCGGCTGTTATTATCGTAATTACTACGTTGTCAAGGGCGGATAAACGTCTTGTCAGGCAAAAAGACGAGGCAAATCAGCTTCTAAAAACTGCGGTAGAGGAAGCGAACAGCGCAAATCAGGCGAAAAGCGATTTTCTCTCTCATATGAGCCATGATATCCGGACGCCGATTAACGGCATTATGGGAATGACGGATATTGCGTTAAAAAATATAGGCAATGAAAAGAAAGTGTTAGACTGCCTAAAGAAAATCAGCGGTTCTTCCCAGCATCTGCTTGGGCTGATCAATGACGTTTTAGATATGAGCCGGATTGAATCAGGCAAGACGAAATTAAACCATGAGAAATTTGATCTGCGCGTTTGCATTGACAACTGTATTTCGATCATTGGCGGTCAGATGGCGACAAGAGATATGGAAATGGTTCGTATGATTGAACCGTTTGAGCATCCGTTTTTAATTGGCGATGAATTGCATTTGCGTCAGATATTTATTAATATTCTGGGAAATTCCGTAAAATTTACGCCAGATGGCGGCAAGCTGTATTTTCGGGCAAGGGAAAAGAAGGCGGAAAACGGCAGGGCGCTGTTCCGGTTTGAACTGGCGGATACGGGAATTGGCATGAAAGAAGACTTTTTGCCGCATATTTTTGATGCGTTTTCACAGGAAGACGGCGGGACGCGCACGACGTATAAAGGCACAGGTCTTGGAATGGCAATTACGAAAAAGTTTGTGGATCTGATGGACGGACAGATAGAAGTAAAAAGCAAGCTGAATCTGGGTACGGAATTTCAGATTGAAGTCTGGATTGATATTGATTCGGAAGCAAAAGAAGATGAATTGCAGGCGGATTTCCATATTGATTTTACAGGAATGAAGGTTCTTTTAGTAGAGGATATTGAACTGAATATGGAGATTGCCCAGTGTATCTTAGAAGATGAAGGGGCAGTGGTCACTCCGGTTATGAATGGGCGGGAAGCAGTGGATGCGTTTGAGAAAAACCCGGAAGGGACATTTGACGTTATTATTATGGATATTATGATGCCGGTGATGGACGGCATAACTGCGGCGAAAACCATTCGTGGATTAGACCGTCCGGATGCAAAGACGATTCCGATTCTGGCGATGACGGCGAATGCGTATGAAGAAGACGTCAGAAAAACGCATGAAGCGGGAATGAATGCGCATTTATCGAAACCGATTGATGTAGATATGCTGTTTAAGACATTGGCGGACGTTTACTTCCCGGAAAAGAAAACGCCAAGTTCAAAGGCTCTTTCTGGCATGAAAGTTCTTTTGGCAGACGATGTGGATTTGAATTTGGAAATTGCGAAAGCGATGTTAGAAGAATGGGACGTAGAGGTGACGACGGCGGAAAATGGGCAGGAAGCAGTGGATTTATTTGAAAAAAGCCCAAAAGGCGGATTTGATGCGATACTGATGGATGTGCATATGCCAGTGATGGATGGCATTGCCGCAGTAAAAACGATCCGTTCTATGGAACGCGCGGATGCAGTTACAATACCGATTTTTGCGATGACGGCGGATATTTATGAGGAGGATATTCAGGCTGTTCATGAAGCGGGAATGAACGGGCATTTGGAGAAACCATTAATTGCGGAAGAAATCATACGAAATCTTTCCGCAGTCTATAAACCTTCTTAAAAGCTATAGTTTAAAAGGAGGAGTTAAAGTGAAGAAAAAAATTCTAACGCTTTTAACGGGAGTTTTATGTTTATCGACTTGTTTTGCCGGATGTGGATCTGATCAGGCAAAACAAATTCAGAAAAGTTCTGATAAAACAGAAGATGACGGAGCAAAACGGCAAACGCATGAGTCGGTGACGATCAGCAGTTTTAACAAGCTGGTAAAAAAAGAATTTCTCGATGCGTTCCATCAGGTGTACCCAGAGGTGGAATTAGACGTGCAAAGCTATTCGGGCATGAATGGAAGCAGTTATTCAAGGCTTACTTTAGAAAATGGGGACATTCCGGATATTTATGTAACAACGCAGAATTTTAGTAAAGAATCGCAGGAAAAGTATCTTGTGGATTTGTCTAATTATGACTTTATTAACCAATATTCCAATACGATTTTAGATTCACTTGACGTAAATGGAAGCATTTATTTGATTCCTTCCGGATACCAGTTGATGGGAATTTATTATAATAAGACGATTCTCGATGAAAATGGCTGGAAGGTTCCAAACAGCTTTCAGGAACTTTCCGCGCTTGATAAAGAAATTCAGGCGGCGGGCTATCGGACGATGGGGAATGCTATGTCATTGGACGGCTATCCGTTTAACTATTTTTTCAATTTAGGAAATACACAATATTTCGGCACGCCTGAAGGAACGGCATGGAAAGCCGGTTTTCCGGAAGGAAAAGAGAAAGCGGCAGGAAATGAAGGTTTGAAAAGGTGTGTGGAGTATTTTAATAAATGGGTGGAGGAAGGCTTTATAAGCGGAGAACATATGCCCCTTGAGCAGTTTATGGAAGGCGGCAGTGTGTTTTATCTCTGTTTGGGTATCAGTGAATATGAGCATACGGCAGAAAATGGAAAGACATATCAATTTGGGACAATGCCATGGTTAAGCGAAGATGGAAGCAATAATATGGTGACGAGAAATGTGTCGGGCTATATGGGGATTCATAAGACGTTGGAGGAAGATGGCAATGAACAGAAATTAGAAGATGCGTTAAAAGTGTTTCAGTTTATTTCCACGGCAGAGGGGCAGAGGGCTTTAATGTCGGGCAGCAGCCAGTATATGTCGTCTTTAAATGAAGAAAGTCTGGAAGAAGACAGCCCGTATCAAGAACTACAGACTTTCGTAAATGAAGGCCGTACAGTCCCGATGTTATATGTAGGCTGGGAGGATTTGATTATACCGATTGCGCAAGACATTAAATTGCTGATAGAAGGAAAAATAGATGCTGGAGAGCTGTCAGGCTATTTTGATGAGACGAACGAAGCGTTGCGGAAGGGATCTTCAGAAGATGTGTACGCGATACTTCAGGAAGAACTGACATTAGAAGAAACGGCGCGTTTGATTGCTATTGCAGAGGGAATGGCAGTGGATGCGGATTGCGCGATGATTTCCCTGAATCAATACCACGGAGACAATAAATCGAACAATCAGGGGTTAGGCTGGAAGTTCTATCAGGGAGAACTGACATTAGATTTGATCAATATTGTCTGTCCAAGATCGGATACGATTTCGGTTTTAGAGATGACAGGGGCGGAAATTAAAAAAATGCAGCAGGAGGGGTTTGACTTAGACGGAGACGGGAATCCTTACGAATATCTGTTATTTACAAAAGACGGGGAATTGTCGGATCACACTGTTTATAAACTTGCAGTTTCCACAGGCGAGCTCACGGAGGAAATGCAGAAAAAGGCGAAAGAGACAAAACATTCTCCTAAAGAAGCGATTGGGCAATATCTGCGGAAGTTGAAAACTGTCAATTCAGAGAAAATTTGTTGGGATTGAAACGATAAAAAGAAGAAGAAAGAGGACGCTTTGCATTGCGTCCTCTTTCTTGTTGTTATTTTACCCTGATTTTGATTTTAGCCTTTTTGCCATTGTATGTCTTTACTGTAATGGTTGCTTGGCCTTTCTTCTTTGCTGTAACTTTTCCGGTTGGGGAAACAGTTGCGACAGACTTTTTATTAGAAGTAAAGGTGAGTTTGTTGCTTGCAGTGTTTTTCGGCAGTTTTACTTTAATCTGGTAGGAAGCTCCCTTTTTCATTTTTTTCATTTTTTTAGATAATGTGATTTTTTTCGGGGCTTTCTTTACAGTCACCCGCATGGTGGCTTTCTTTCCGCCGGATTCTCTGGCAATTACCCATGCAGTTCCGGCTTTCTTTCCGGTAATCAAACCGTCTGCCGTAATGTTGATTTTTGAATTATTTGGCGTAAAGGTGACAGACTGATTTGTCGCATTTGCAGGGGCTAAAGTGAGATTAGCCTGATACGTCTCACCAACGCCGATTGTGATTTTGGAAACTGCAAATGAAAGTTCACTGACAGGGATAGTGTCCTGTTTTGGCGGCTGTGGATCTGGTTTCTGCTGCGCCGGCGGCAGTTCGGGTTCTGTCAGTTCAGTGTCATCGTCCGGCTTTTGCGTGTCGTCCGGCTTTTGCGTATCGTCTGGCTTTTGTGTATCGTCTGGCTTTTGTGTGTCGTCCGGTTTCTGCGTGTCGTCCGGTTTCTGCGTATCGTCTGGTTTCTGTGTATCGTCCGGCTTTTGCGTGTCGTCCGGCTTTTGCGTGTCGTCCGGTTCTTCTGTGTCGTCCGGATCTGGTTCTTCCGTGTCCGGATTAGGAGGAGTATCCTGTTTCGTGACTGTTACTGTAAAATTATTTGAAATTGCGGATTTCGAAAACCGTTTCTGATCTGTAACCGATAATTTACAGTAGAGTGTGACTTCCCCTTCGGATTGTTTAAAATTCGTTTTCAAATTTTCAGGAGTTAAGATAATATAATTTAATCCTGACTTTAAATCCTGTTGGATTGTTTGATGCGCGACAAGGTGATTGTCCTCATCATAAAACTCTGCGGTCAGCATTGCGTTTGGCAAATCTTCTTCACAGGAGTAAATGAGGTCTGCGGAAACGACCCCGTTAAGCATATTTTGTTCATTGCATTCCGCATCGGCAATTAATTCATGTATTTTAAATGGGTTTTCCCGTTCGGAGCTGGTAAAACGAAGTGAAACCTGACCGTTATCCAATTCTGCTTCTGCGCCGTCGATAAGAACTTCCGCTGTTTCAGGGGCAGTGATGGAGATTTCTTTCTCCTGATTGATGTCTAACTGGATATCCTGATTTTCAAGCCCCGTAATGTCAATTTCACGTTCCATGCCCGCGTCGTTAATAAGAGTGATATTCACGGAATCGTCCGGATCTGCGTTTTCACCGGAGGCAAGAGTCAGGGAAACGTTATTCTGGGAATCATTTACAGTATTTACGGATAATGCGGCAGTTTCATCGCTTGCCGTTACTTCAGCAAATACGTCTTCTGACGCCATAAAGAAGGTTACGTCCTGTTGTTCCGTTTCTTCTGAAGGAGCGTCTGAGCTTTCTTGGGCAACTGTATAATTGCCGTCTGGCAGTACATAGCTTCGGATGCCGCTAAACGCATCTCCTTCCACTGTATTGAAAGGTTTCTGCTCGTAAGCGCCTTCAATTTCTTCAATGCCTTTGCCCGAACCGTCTGTGACTGTCCCGGCTTCTTTATCAATCGAAACGTACAGGGACTGATCCGCTGTTTCGGAATATAACGTCACGTCTGCCATGCTTGCCGCGATCGCCGTATAATCGACATAGGAAAGAGCTAAATCATAAGCTCCATAAGAGAATTCCGTCATTTCTCTGTTGATTGTTAAAGTTTGAAATTCTTCTGGCGTATTGCAGTCATAGACTTCAATTTCAAAATCGCCGTTATCTGTCTGCGTCCATGAGACAGGGACTAAGGCGTGGCCGCTAAACGGAGAATAAACTGCGATAACGACTGGCGTCGCTTCTTCGTCCATGTAAAGACCGCCGCTGTTTTGGAATGCAGTAATGCGTTCTTTTAATCCCTCAAAATCGTTCATATGCTGTATGATTTCGCCTCTGCATGAAGAAATTTCCGGCAGATATTGGGAAATCTGATATGCTTCAATTAATTTGGTAAGGTTTTTGGAAAAATCATCTTTCACTCTGGACGGAGCTTGGATATCATATACATTTTTAATGGAAGATGCAAAGTTCTTCAAATCAAAAGAGCTGTTGTTATTGATGTTTTCATAAAATTCCAGCGTCGTGCTTGCCATGCCAAAACAAGAGCCGCCCCATCGTTTATTGATGGAATAATAATACGTTCCGGTGATAATGCTGTCTAATACATCGACATACCGTTGTCTTGGGATGCGGTAATCATAGTCATAGCCGAAAGAGAGGCGGCTGTTGTCAAACGAATAATGATCCTTTTGTTTCGTATAGAAGCGGTCTAACTGTTTCACTGGAAGATTGCTCCAAAAGCCGCCAAGAGCCGCCCATTGCTCCCCTTCGTCTTTTGCAGGAAAATAGAATAAGACAGCCTTACTGCATTCCGCAAATGCGGATTCATTCATGTTCTGTGGGAATGCGCCTTTGAAATACACTTTTTCTAATGCGGCATTTCCTGCGAACGCATTTGCATCTATGTCAGACACGCCTTCCGGTATGTCAATCTTAGTTAGAGCCGTACAGCCTTTTAAGGCGTTGGAGTTTATGGAAGTTAGTCTGGCGGGCATCGTGACAGAAGTCAAAGCCGCGCAGTTTTCCAAAACTCCGTTAGAGAGAGCCGTAACTCCATTAGGAATTGTGACAGAAGTCATTCCCGTCATATCTTTCATTGCTCCGGAACCTATAGTAGCCACATTTGGCGGAATAATAAATGTTTTAAGCGAAGAACAGCCCTGAAGGGAATTTTCTCCTAATGTGGTAAGGGCGTCCGGTAATGTTAAAGCAGTCAGAGACGAGCAGCCGGAAAGGATTTCAGATGGGAACTCTGTAACCGGACTGTTTTTAAAATTCATTTCTTTAATGGAAGAACAGCCTTTAAATGCGCGTGAGCCTAACGATGTTACATTTTGTAAGCTCCATGCGCCTCTTAAAGAAGCATCGCCTGAAAAAGCATCTTCTCCAATATCCGCTATGCTTGAGAAAGTGAGAAACACCAGCTTTCCACAGTCTGCAAAAGCAAACTTTCCAATTCTTGACGGTTTACTGTCGGTCGAGAGACGCAGAAGGCGTTTTGCCCCATAGAAGGAAAAGTCCCCGACTTCCTTAACAGAAGCTTCAACCGTCTGGATTTTATCTATGTACGGATACCATGGGGTCAAAGCCGATTCAGCAAAATCCGACAATACAAGGCTATCGCCCGTTAATGTCAGACGGTCATTAAAAGCTTCATATTTCCATGAAAAAGTCTCTGTCTGGTTTTCTATCACTTCCGTATCTTCAGGATTCCAGTCCGCAAACACGAAAGTCGGCCAATATTGGTTGTTTTTCCATTCTTCCGAATCTCTCAGGCGGTACAACAGCAGGTCGTTTGCGTTTGAATTTATGGCAAATGAATTTGAATAACTGCCGATGGAGCCGTTTGCCTGCGGTTCGTTTCCGGCAAAGTAAATGGATTTTAGTTTGCTGTTATGGTTTATTGCATTGGCTTGCAGCACGGAAAGCGTTTGCGGCAGGTAGAGCTCTACTAGTTTCGGGACATAATAAAATGCGTAAGAGCCAACCGTTGCCACTGTTTCAGGAACGTGAAATTCTTTCTCTGTTTTGCCAAAAGGATAAAACATAAGTGTGGTGAAATCTGCATTATACAATACATTCTCCACTGCTTTTAGTTTGCTGTCCGCGTCCGGCGTAGTCAATACAGCCAGATTTGCGCAATTTTTAAATGAGCCGCTTGCGCCAAATTGGATGCTGCTGACATTTTTGCCGAATGAAACAGAAGTTAAGTTTTTACATTCTGCAAAAGCATAAGAATTTAAGGTTGTAACGCTGTCTGGTAAAGTTAAAGCAGTCAATGGGCAGCGATAAAACGCATAATTATCAACGAGAGCTGTTCCATCTGCAATCGCATAGTCTGTCACTGCTGTTGCAGACGGATAAGCGATTGCGCGGTATGGGGCGTTGTTTTTTATTTCATATAAAGCATGATCAATAATTCGGAACTTGGCATTTCCGTCGGCAACGCGGATCGTTGTTAAAACGTCAGTGTTATTATTATCCACAATGCCATAAAGAACGCCGCTCCCAATGGTCGTTACGTTTCGCGGTATGGTTATCTCGGTCAGGCGTGTACATGCAAATGCCCCCGAGCCGATTGAAGTCAGGCTGTCCGGCAATGCAATGCCGTTTATGGAAGTGTCAAAAAACGCTTTGTCTCCAATGCTTGTTAATCCGCTTCCAAGGGTTATAGCAGATAGATTTCTACAGTAGCTAAAAGCGTCATTGCCAATAGAAGTTACGCTGTTTGGGATAGTAATGTTATTAAGTCTTTGGCAAAAGTAAAAAGCGCGTTCGCCTATTGTCTGCAGTCTGTTTCCAAGGTCAATCGAGTTTAATTGGGAACAGTTTTCAAATGCGGATTGACCGATCGACGTTACATTTGTCAGAGGCGAGATAGTAGTCAGGTTATAGCAGCTAGAAAATGCGTTCTCCTTAATTTCTGTTACATTGGAGAAAGTAACAGTTCTTAAAAAACTGCCTCGAAATGCAGATGCTCCAATGAACGTCATGCTGTCTGGTAAAGCGATGTTCTTGAGATTGCTGTTATAAAACGCAGTTGATCCAATGGAAGTCAGCCCGCTTCTCGACAGATCTATAGAGTTTAAAGAGTTTGTTTCTCTAAACGCAGAACTGCCAATCGAAGTAAGCCCGCTGCCGCAGACAACAGTTTCCAAATCGTAACAGTTTTGGAACGCATTATCGCCGATCGAAGTGACACTGTCCGGCAAAGTAACGTTTAAAACGCCTACGATTTGATAAAACGCATAATTGCCAATCGAGGTTACTCCATTGCCGATTTCAATAGTGGAAATGTGTGGCGCATATCCTGACCACGGGGCAGAGTCGTATGAATAATTTGACATCTGCCCACTTCCGCTGATAGTCAGCTTGTAAGGAGGGACGTTTGCCAAATTCCAGTTTTCGGGAGGCATAGCCGTTAGTTTCCAAGTGAGCCCGTTTCCACAGGTTCCTTCGGTCGGGCCCGTTGGCGTTTCAATCGCATAGACCTTTTCGATGGAGAAAAGGGATGTGGGGGTTAGTCCTAATACCAACAAAAAAGCCAGTAAAAGACTAACGGCAGGTTTCAACTTTTGTTTCATTTTCATACTTTTCCTTCCTTTCTAAATAATATTATAATGCTATCAATAGTATACACGAAAATGCCATAGATTGGCAATCATAAATACAAGATTTCACTGAAAATTATTGTTAAAAACAGAACTTAATCATAGTAATTATTTAACGTATTTTTACAGCTTGCCAAACATGGCGAACCAATGGAAATACATCACACAACCCTATGGGGAAAGATGCGTTTTTATTGTTGCATTTGTTGCATACAAACTAAAATAATAACATAATATTATAAATCAATCATAGGAAAGAGTTTTGGTCCCTTCCTTTGGATTCGGGCAGGAAATTAACCGCTTTTAGATTGACTTGCGGCACATTGGCATTGCCTGCATTGCGTCTCTATTGAGTTTTATCTTTACACGGAATTGCGTATTTTGTATAATAAAAAAAGCAAAAACCAAGAAAAAACAGGAGATTTGCCTGTGAGGAGGAACATATGGAACAGACAGCAGACAGAACAATTATTACAGTGGTGGGAAAAGACGCCGTAGGCATTATCGCAAAGGTATGCGCCTACTTAGCCGAAAACCGGATAAATGTATTGGACATTTCCCAGACGATCGTTCAGGGATTTTTCAATATGATGATGATTGTCGATATGAATATGGCAGAAAAACCATTTGGAGAATGCGCAAAAGAGTTAGAAGCGCTTGGGGAGCAAATCGGGGTCAGCATAAAATGCCAGCGTGAAGAAATTTTCAGGAAAATGCATCGGATTTAGGAAGGGAGCCGACATGATAAATCTATGGGAAGTAAATGAAACAAACGCAATGATTGAGCATGAAAATTTAGACGTCCGCACAATTACGCTTGGGATAAGCCTGTTTGACTGCATCAGCGATAATTTAGAACAGCTCAACCAAAATATCTATAAAAAAATCACGGAAACGGCAAAAGACCTAGCGGCCGCCGCAGAAAAAATAGAAGCGGAGTTTGCCATTCCAATCGTCAACAAGCGGATTTCTGTCACCCCGATCGCATTAATCGGCGGGGCTGCTTGTCAAACTCCAGAAGATTTTGCAACGATTGCGCATACCATGGACCGCGCGGCGCAGGCGGTGGGCGTAAATTTAATCGGAGGATATTCCGCATTAGTGTCAAAAGGAATGACAAAAGCAGATGAATATTTAATCCGTTCGCTTCCGGAAGCGTTATGTGAAACGGAACGCGTATGCAGTTCCGTAAACCTTGCTTCCACCAAAACCGGAATCAATATGGATGCCGTCCGTCTGATGGGGGAAGTCCTGCTTCAAGTTGCAGAGCGTTCTAAAGACCGCGATTCCACTTGTTGTATGAAATTAGTCGTTTTCTGTAACGCGCCGGACGATAACCCGTTTATGGCAGGGGCTTTCCATGGAGTGACGGAAGCGGACGCCGTCCTTAACATCGGCGTCAGCGGCCCCGGCGTTGTTAAAACAGCGTTGGAAAAAGTGCGTGGGGAAAGTTTTGAAGTCCTCTGCGAAACCATCAAAAAAACAGCTTTTAAAGTGACAAGGGTTGGACAGCTTGTCGCGCAGGAAGCGTCGCGAATGTTAGATATACCTTTTGGCATTATTGATTTGTCGCTTGCCCCCACTCCAGCGGTCGGGGACAGCGTTGCGGACATATTATGTGAGATTGGCTTAGAGTACGCCGGAGCTCCCGGAACGACTGCGGCGCTTGCCCTGTTAAACGATCAGGTGAAAAAAGGCGGAGTCATGGCGTCGTCTTATGTGGGCGGTTTAAGCGGCGCATTTATTCCGGTCAGTGAAGATCAGGGCATGATCGACTCTGTGTTGGCAGGAGCCATTACTTTAGAAAAATTAGAAGCGATGACATGCGTCTGTTCCGTCGGGCTTGATATGATAGCGATTCCGGGGGACACGAAAGCATCTGCCATTTCAGGCATCATTGCGGACGAAATGGCGCTTGGCATGGTGAACCAAAAGACGACCGCGGCAAGGCTGATTCCAGTGATTGGAAAAGGCGTTGGGGATAAAGTGGAGTTTGGCGGCCTGTTTGGTTATGCGCCCATTATGCCGGTCAATCCGTTTTCTTGTGAAAATTTTATCAAACGCCAAGGCAGGATTCCGGCTCCGATCCATAGTTTTAAAAATTAAATAGCAAAATCAAAAGGCTGCCGGAAATAGGGGATTTTGTTAAAATTTATGATAAAAACAAAGAAAGGATTGACATTATTTTTCATATTTCGTAGTTTTATACAATATTACCAGCATTAAAAAAAATATTTTCGTCAAATGATATAATTATTCTTGTCAAAAAGAATGTCCTATGCTATAATCCATACTGTAGTCAGTCCGTTAGAGCGGACGATAAAAAAGGAGGATTTAAACATGAAAAAGAAACTGGTAGCGGCATTTTTATGCGCTGCAATGACAGCGACAATGTTTGCCGGATGTGGAGACAACAGCGCAGACAACGCGCAAGACAGCAACTCAAATTCCACAGATGATGCAAACAATGCAGTAAATGACACATCTGCCGCAGATGACGGCGCAGACAGCGCAGGCGCAACAGATTTATCTGATGCAGATGTTGCAGTATTCTACTATACGTTCTCAGATACATATATTGCATCGGTTCGTACAGCATTGGATTCTAAATTGGATTCTCTTGGAGTGAAGTATCAGGATTACGACGCAAACAGCAATCAGACCACGCAAAATGAGCAGATTGACACTGCAATTCAGACAGGCGCAAACCTGTTAATCGTAAATATCGTAACTTCCGGTTCTGTAGACGCTTCCCAGCAGATTGTAGACAAAGCAAATGCAGCAGGCATTCCGGTTATCTTCTTTAACCGCGCAGTGGAAGGCGAGAATGATGAAGGAAAAGTTCTTGGCAGCTATGACAAGTGCGCATTCGTAGGAACGGACGCTCCGGAAGCAGGCCATATGCAGGGCCAGATGGTTGGCGAATATGTAGTGGATAATTTTGAATCCATTGACTTAAACGGCGATGGAAAAATCTCTTATGCAATGTTCATGGGCCAGTTGGGCAATGTGGAAGCAATCGCGCGTACACAGTATGGCGTAGAAGATGCGAACAAAGTCATCACGGAAGCTGGAAAACCGGAATTGGAATTTTTCGATTCTTCCAATCCTGACAAATATCAGGTAGACCAAGATGGTAACTGGAGCGCAACTGCCGCAAACAACTATATGAATACAAACCTTTCCCAGTTTAATGAAAACAGCAATAACATGATTGAGCTTGTAATCTGCAACAACGACGGTATGGCAGAAGGCGTAATCTCCGCATTAAACGATAAGGGATATAACTTAGGAGACGGAAACTCCAAGACAATCCCGGTATTCGGCGTAGATGCAACGGATGCAGCAAAACAGTTAATTAAAGACGGCAAGATGGTAGGAACCATTAAGCAGGATGCAGAAGGTATGGCAGACTGTATCGCTTTCTTGACAGAGAACTGCGCAACTGGCAAAGACGTTATGGATGGAACAGATTCCTATAATATTTCAGAAAATGTTTCCAACAAGATTTTCATTCCATATCAGCCATATACAGGAGAATAATCACAGAAATATAAAATTGAATTAGGATCATAAAAGATGGCCGTCCAAGGGTGGCGGCCTCTTTTATGCTATACGAATGGTAGATAAGGCATAACAAGAGATTGGAGGGCAGATTATGGAACATGATGTTCTATTACAGATGACAGGTATATGTAAAGAGTTTCCGGGCGTAAAAGCGTTGGATAATGTTTCCCTGACTGTCAGGAGAGGGACTGTCCATGCGTTGATGGGTGAAAACGGAGCCGGAAAGTCTACGCTTATGAAGTGTCTGTTTGGTATGTACAACAAAGATGCCGGACAGATTTTCCTTGAGGGGAAGGAAGTAAACTTCGCTAATTCAAAACAGGCATTGGAAAATGGCGTTGCCATGGTACATCAGGAATTAAATCAGGCATTAAAACGAAGCGTTCAGGATAATCTCTGGCTTGGGCGCTACCCCAAAATCGGCGGCGTTATGATCAATGAAAAGAAAATGTATGATGATACAATGGGGCTTTTTAAGAAACTAGAGATTACAGTAGATCCGAGAAGGATCATGAGCACTATGCCAGTGTCCCAAAGACAGATGGTAGAAATTGCAAAAGCAGTTTCCTTTAATTCGAAAATAATTGTATTTGATGAGCCTACTTCCTCCTTGACCGAAGAGGAAGTGGAACACTTATTCAAAATTATAAATATGCTGCGTGATCAGGGCTGTGGGATTATTTATATATCACATAAAATGGCTGAAATCCTGCGTATATCTGATGACGTTACCATCATGCGCGACGGTCAGTATGTCGCTACAAAACCGGCAAAAGAGCTGACGATGGATGAGATTATCCGTTTGATGGTAGGACGTGAACTGGGCAACCAGTTCCCGCCAAAGACAAATAAACCGGGGGATGTGGCGTTAGAAGTGGAAGGGCTTACTGCGCAGTATTCTCTGTTGAAAGACGTGTCTTTTAAAGCGCGCCAAGGTGAAATTATAGGGTTTGCCGGGCTCGACGGAAGCGGGCGGACCGAATGTTTAGAGAATATTTTCGGCATTGCGACGCGCAGGGACGGCGTAATTAAGCTTCACGGCAAAGAGGTGAAAAACCGCAATGCGAGAGAATCCATTGCGAACGGGTTTGCCATGCTGACGGAGGAACGCCGGGCGACAGGTATTTTTGGCATTTTAAATATTCGGGAAAACACGGTAATTTCCAGTTTAAAGAAACATAATGCGCTTTTCCTAAACGGTAAGACGATGCGGGACGACACGCAATGGTCTATTGACGCCATGCGCACCAAGACGCCGACTCAGGAGACGCAGATCCGTTCTCTTTCCGGTGGAAACCAACAGAAGGTTATCCTTGGCCGGTGGCTTTTGACGGAGCCGGAAGTGCTTCTTTTAGATGAACCGACCAGAGGAATTGACGTTGGGGCGAAATATGAGATTTACCAGTTGATCCTTGATTTGGCAAATAAAGGTAAAATTGTCCTTGTAGTGTCTTCCGAGATGCCGGAGCTTCTTGGAATTTGTGACCGTATCCTTGTAATGTCCGGCGGACGGCTTGCCGGAGAGGTAGACGCAAAGAATACCACGCAGGAAGAAATTATGACTTACGCTGCAAAATATGTATAAAGGAGGCAGAGCAAAATGAAAGCTATTGATAATATGAAAAACAAATATGCAGCTTATCAGGAGCTGGATAGCAGAGATAAAAAGACATTTTGGAAGGAATCGTTGATGAACAACGCGATGTATATCCTTCTAATTCTTGTAGTAATTTATACGACAATACAAAATCCAAAATTTTTGGGTGTCAGCTCAATTATTAACATTGTTTCGCTTGTTGCGGCATACATACCGATTTCCTGCGGAATTGCAGGATGTATCGTATTAACGGGAACCGACCTTTCGGCAGGGCGTGTCGTTGGTCTGACCGCATGTATCTCTGCATCGCTGCTTCAGTCGATGGATTATGCAACTAGAATGTTTGGCGATATGAAGCCGCTTCCAATTCCGGTAGTTATCTTAATTGTGCTTGCAGTCGGCGGCGTTGTCGGCTGGGTAAATGGTTTCTTCGTTGCAAAGTTTGGACTGCATCCATTTATCGTAACATTGGCGACACAGCTTATTGTATATGGTATCCTGTTGATGTATATTATGATTAACGGCAACAATGGCCAGCCGCTTTCCGGTTTGGATCAGTCTTTTAAAGATTTCGTAACAGGAAGCATTATTGGAATCGGAGGGACGCCTATTCCGAATTATGTATGGTTTGCAGTTCTTGTTGTCATTATTATGTGGTATGTCTGGAATAAGACTTCTTTCGGCAAAAATATGTTTGCCGTAGGATCGAATCCGGAAGCCGCAAATGTATCCGGCGTAAACGTTGCCAGAACGACAATTTTAGTGCATACGCTTGCTGGGGCAATGTATGGAATTACCGGATTTATCGAAGCTGCCCGCGTTGGCTCTAACTCAGCGACGACCGGACAGAACTACGAGTGTGATGCGATTGCAGCCTGCGTTATCGGCGGCGTGTCTTTCGTAGGCGGTACCGGTAAAATCAGCGGCGTTGTATTAGGCGTATTCGTGCTTCGTATTATCTTCGGCGCATTGATTTTCTTATCTATCAGCCAGAACTGGCAGTATGTCATCAAGGGCGTGATTATCCTTGTAGCGTGCGCGATTGATATGAGAAAATATTTGGTTCGTAAATAAATATAGTTTGGGGGCTGCCATGGAATCGTTCCGGTTCCATGGCAATTCCATTCTTAGAAATGAGGTTTTTTATGAATGAAAGGGTAAAGACAAATTTGCGCAGCGCAATTTATGAAATGGGCGGCATTTATCTTTTATATCTTGCCTACCAGATGTTCCGGAATAAGGAGGAAAGCGCTGGAGGGGAATATCTGGCAGTCATAGCCGCAATCATTGGGTTTTTGGTGATTGGGATAGGCATGATTGCGTTTGGCTTTTATATGATGAATAAAGTCAGGAAACAGGATATACAGGCGAGAGAAGATGCAAAAGCCGTTGAGGAAAAGAAAACAGAAGATTGACAGGAGGAACTTATGGAATTACAATCATTAGAAGGACAGCTTTCAAACAATCCTTATCCGGGCAGGGGAATTATAATTGGAAAGAGCAAAGACGGCTTGTTTGCCGTAATGGCATATTTTATTATGGGGAGAAGTGAAAACAGCCGGAACCGTATCTTTGTAGAAGATGGGGAGGGCATACGCACACAGGCTTTTGATCCGGCGAAATTAAGCGATCCAAGCCTGATTATTTATGCTCCGGTCCGTGTGCTTGGAAACAAGACGATTGTCACGAACGGAGACCAGACGGATACGATTTACGAAGGGATGGACAGGCAGCAGACATTTGAACAGGCGCTTAGAAGCCGTGAATTTGAACCGGATGCGCCAAATTTCACGCCAAGGATTTCCGGTATTTTGCATATTGAGAACGGCGGATATAACTATGCGATGTCTATTTTAAAAAGCAGTGACGGCAATCCGGCTTCTTGCTGCCGTTATACGTTTGCGTATGAGAATCCGCTGAATGGGGAAGGGCATTTTATCCATACCTACCAACAGGACGGCAACCCTCTGCCATCTTTTGAGGGAGAGCCGAAGCGGGTGGCGATAGAAGGAGACATCGACACGTTTGCAGGCAAAATTTGGGAGAATTTGAATGCCCAGAATAAAGTCTCTTTATTTGCGCGTTATATTGACTTAGCGTCAGGGGCTTATGAATCCAGAATTATCAACAAGAACAGTTAAGCAGGAGAGTGTAAAACGATGAAGGAATTAGAGTTAAAATATGGATGCAATCCGAATCAGAAACCATCGCGGATTTATGTGGAAAATGGGGAATTGCCAATTAAGGTATTGAGCGGCAAGCCGGGATATATTAATTTTTTGGATGCATTAAACGGCTGGCAGTTGGTGAAAGAATTAAAAGAGGCCACGGGACTTGCGGCGGCGGCTTCGTTTAAGCATGTTTCTCCGGCCGGCGCGGCTGTCGGGCTTCCATTATCGGAAGTAGAGAAAAAGATTTACTGGGTGGAAGACATGGATATGGAATTTACGCCGCTTGCCAACGCTTATGCAAGGGCGAGAGGGGCGGACCGCATGTCCTCTTTTGGTGATTTTATTTCGCTTTCGGATACTTGTGACAAGGAGACGGCGCTCATTATAAAGCGGGAAGTTTCAGACGGCGTAATTGCGCCGGGGTATGATCCGGAAGCGCTTGAAATATTAAAAGCGAAGAAAAATGGCGCTTACAATGTCATTGAAGCAGATCCTTCTTATCAACCTGATCCGATTGAGAAGAAACAGGTATTTGGCATTACGTTTGAACAGGGAAGAAATGAACTAAAGATCGACGATGCATTTTTCCAAAATATTGTGACGGAAGAAAAAGAACTGACAGAGCAGGCAAAAATTGATTTGGCAATTTCCATGATTACGCTAAAATATACACAGTCTAATTCCGTCTGCTACGTCAAAGACGGACAGGCAATCGGCATCGGGGCGGGCCAGCAGAGCCGTATCCATTGCACAAGGCTGGCAGGGCAGAAAGCAGACAACTGGTTTTTACGTCAGTCGCCGAAGGTGTTGAACCTACAGTTTGTAGAGGGGATTCGCCGCGCAGATCGGGACAACGCGATTGATCTTTATATCGGGGAGGAATACATAGATGTGTTAGCGGACGGCGTTTGGGAAACCATTTTTAAAGTAAAGCCGGACGTTTTCACAAAAGAGGAAAAGCGGGCATGGCTGGATCAGATGACAGGGGTCACGCTTGGATCGGATGCGTTTTTCCCGTTTGGCGACAATATTGAACGCGCGCATAAGAGCGGCGTGAAGTATGTGGCGCAGCCGGGCGGTTCTGTACGGGACGACCATGTGATCGCCACTTGCAATAAATACAAAATGGTGATGAGTTTTACCGGACTTCGTTTGTTCCATCATTAAACGATAAGCAGTTTTTGCTGTAATTCATTTTTGGGCGGAGTGTTGCTTTTTTGGGCAAAAACGCCATAGTATAAATCAGATGCAAATACATCATGCTGAAACAATGCCGCGGCGTCTTTTGAAAGCGCCGCGGCGTCTTTTGCAGGCCTTGCAACGATTGGGACGGCGGCATTTTTTTTGATTTCAGGGAAAAAATCCGCGGCGTCTTTCCGGTAGCCTAACAAACGCAGATAAGGGACGGTTCCGCAGTTTCTGGCGGATTCATAGTCTTTTTTCCGATGGTTTAACAGGATATGCGTCAGAGCTCGGCTTATACGCGTATAGGTGACGTCTTTGCTTTTGAGCTCTTTGCAAAAAGCTGTAAAATCCGTAAAATTGCGGATGCGTTTTATAATTTTGTTGGAAAGATCTTCTGAGTTGTCGGCATAACCGGAAAATCCTTCCGCCCGTTCTGAGAGTAATTTGTAAAATAGGATTTGGGAAAAATCCTGTTCGGATAAAAAATATCCTTCCGCCGCATTTAATTGGCGTATTGTTTCAGGCGGGGCATAGGCGGCAATTTCTGCTAGGGGGCGGCGCGGCTGTAGAAGATGGCGGCGGAGGGCGGAAGCGGAACAATGCGTTTTGTTTAATTTTGTATCGTGGTAGCCGGAGCCGTCCCGTAAAATGGGAAGCGGGCAAATCGGGGAATGGAGCCGGATAAGGGCTTTTTGATATTCTAGGGCGAGAATATTATTTGGGGACTGTAAGAGCGCCCGTAAATCGCTCTCTTTTGTGTTTGGGGACTGTTGTTTGAGAATGGAAAGCAGGGACTGCTCTCTTGCGGCAGGGAAGGAAACCCCCTGTTTTAAAAAGCGGGAAACGGAATCTTGATATGCGTCCGGTTCTTCGGCGAGCAGTCTTGCAGTCAGGCCGATCAGCGGGAAATCCGGCGTTTCACAGCCGAAACAGAGCGTATCGATGCAGCCGAGCAGATGAAAAAGGGTGACGCCTGCCGCGGCAAAGTATTCAGCGGACGAAACCGCCCAAAGCGTAGGGAGTTCAAAGACGAAATCCGCGCCGTTATGCAGCGCCATAGCGGTCCGGCTGAATTTATCCAGAATGGCGGGCGCGCCCCTTTGCGTAAAATTTCCGCTTAAAGCAACAATGGCATAATCGGCTTTTGCCAGTTTTTTTGCCTGTGTGAGCTGATAGGCGTGTCCATTGTGGAATGGATTGTATTCTGCGATAATTCCGACGGCTTTCATTTGGTTTCCTCCCCGTTTGTTCTAACATGCTTCCTCTACTCTAACATGGAGCGCCAGATGTTTCAAATTTAATACATGAAAAAAGTTATTTGACATTGTTTCCCATTTCAAAAAGGATTATACTTTTTATAAAGAAATTGTATGAAGGAGGGATTCCGCTAATATGAACGTATTAGTAATTAACTGCGGCAGTTCGTCGCTGAAATATCAGGTGATCAATTCAGAAAGTGAAGAAGTTCTTGCAAAGGGGCTTTGTGAGCGGATAGGGATTGACGGCAGATTGGTTTATCAGCCGAAAGACGGCGAAAAGGAGATTACGGAGGCGCCGATGCCGACGCATACGGAGGCGGTCCGTATGGTTTTGGATGCCTTAGTGAATCCGGACACAGGAATTTTTCAGAGTTTAGATGAAATTGAAGCTGTAGGGCATCGTCTTGTGCATGGCGGTGAAAAGTTTGCGGCTTCTGTTTTAATTAATGAGGAAGTCATTACAGCAGTGGAAGAATGTTCGGATTTAGCGCCTTTGCATAATCCGGCGAATTTAATCGGCGTGAGAGCCTGTCAGGAGGTATTGAAAGATGTGCCGATGGCGGGCGTGTTTGACACGGCATTTCATCAGACAATGCCGAAAGAAGCGTATCTGTATGGCATTCCATATGAATATTATGAAAAATATAAGGCGCGGAAATACGGCTTTCACGGCACGAGCCACAGTTATGTGTCGAAACGGGCGGCGGAGTTTTTGGGAAAACCCTATGACAGTTTAAAAACGATTGTCTGCCATCTGGGAAACGGCTCAAGCATCTGCGCAGTGAAAAATGGCAAGTCTGTTGACACTTCCATGGGGCTTTCCCCGTTAGAGGGGCTGATTATGGGGACGCGTTCCGGAGACATTGATCCTTCCGCCATAGAATTTTTGGCGAAAAAGGAAAACTTGAGCTTAGAAGAAATGTTAAACGTGTTGAATAAAGAGTCGGGAGTTTACGGCATTTCGGGACTGTCGAGCGACTTTAGGGATTTGGATCAAGCGGTAAGCGAAGGGAATGCGCGCGCGAAAACGGCTAGGGAGATGTTCTGTTACCGGGCGGCAAAATATATCGGTTCTTACGCAGCGGCGATGAATGGCGTGGACGTGATTTGTTTTACGGCGGGAGTCGGAGAAAATGACGGGAAAGTCCGTGAAATGATTTGCAGCTATCTGGGCTATCTGGGTCTTGCGTTGGATTCAGAAGCGAACAAGAAACGCGGCGAGGAAACTGTTCTTTCGACCCCTGATTCGAAAGTGACGGTGTTGTTAGCGCCGACCAATGAAGAACTTGCAATTTGCCGGGAAACGGTTGCATTGTTGAAATAGAGGAGGATTAGTTATGAAATATTCAATCGAAGGAGAACCGCTGCCAGTTGTTATCTGCCAGTTAGAGCAAAATGAAAAAATGATTACGGAAAAAGGGGCAATGTCATGGATGTCCCCGAATATGAAAATGGAGACTGTGGGCGGCGGCGTTGGCAAGATGTTTGGCAGAATGTTCAGTGGAGAGAGTATGTTTGTCAACCACTATACCGCGATGGGAGGACCGGGAGAGATTGCGTTCGCTTCTAGTTTTCCGGGCGCAATCCGCGCATTTGACATTTCACCGGGACGTGATATGATCTGCCAGAAAACAGCGTTTTTGGCTTCTACGGATAAAGTGGAGTTTTCTGTGCATTTCCAGAAAAAAGTTGGAAGTGGGCTGTTCGGCGGAGAAGGGTTTATTATGCAGAAACTGTCGGGAAGCGGCGTGGCGTTTGTGGAATTTGACGGTTATATCAAAGAGTATAACCTTGCTCCAGGACAGTCGATTGTCATTGACACCGGATATTTGGCGGCAATGGATGCGACCTGCTCTATTGAAATCCAGAAAGTGCCGGGCGTGAAGAATATGCTGTTCGGCGGGGAAGGCGTATTTAATACAGTTGTGACGGGACCGGGACGCGTGTTGCTTCAGTCTATGCCGATTGGACAGATGGCAGGAACGCTGATTCCGTACCTTCCGGCAAAATAGAGAGTTTTTGCCGGAATGATCTGAGTATTGTAATATTAATAATATACACGAAAATTGTGCTTTGCATGACTTTATGTGATGTAAAGCCACAATTTTCGTGTTTTTTTATGCCTAATTGACAGAAATAATATTCTGTGGTATTATTATGTATATTCTATAGTATAAATTTTGCAAAGGACTTATCTGTAAAGATTAGGAAAGGTTTTTGGCAGTTAGGAAAGAGTAAATTTATATAAAAGTATGTAGATTTTGTTGAGAGATAGAATGCTTGCTCAGATAGCGTGGGGGTATTCTATTTTTGTGTTTAATTTTGGGGGATATGGATTGAAAAATAACTGCAAAGAGGTGGGAATGGAGAAGAAAAAAGTTTTCGCATGTTTGGGTTTTGAAGCGGGTCTGGCATTGCTCTATCTGTTTTTCTGGAATATTGGCATAAAGCAATTTATTCCAGAACAAGACTTCTTTCTTATAAAAAATGTCTATTTGGCATTGGCGTTTTTGTCCATGACTCTTTTGGGTTTCGTAGAACTGTATAGAGATAAAAAGAAAAAAAGTAAGATGGAAGTCCGCTTTTTTGGATGCTGCTGATCATTGGCATAATGTACCAATTAGTATTGCCTGCCTTTTCCGCTCCAGATGAAGATACGCATTTTGCAAGCGCATACCGTTTGTCGAATCGAATGATGAAAAAGCAAGAGACGGATGCCAAGGGATACACTGTCATGCGGGAGGAGGACAGGAAGGGTCAGACATACACTTATGGAGAAAAAGAATTTGCGGGTTATTACCGAAAAATGTTTTCAACTGAAAAAGTGGATTCCCAGACAGTTTCGTATACAAGGAAAAAAGCAGAGCAAACAGTTCCTTTTCCCGTTTATTTGGCGCCTGCGTGTGGGATTACTATTGCAAGGCTTTTGCATTGGAATGGCGTATGGACTGCATATTCAGCCAGAATATTCAGTTTGCTGTTTGTTGCGCTGTCAGGGGCTGTTTCTTACAGAATACCGCTATACCAATTCTGATGCGGGGCTTCATTTGCGGGAAGCGACTATGGTCTTGCGGACAAATCAGGTGGAAGGAATGTTTTTTTCGCATTTTCAGTTTGCAATGGTGTTTGAAATTTTACAGCCTTTTTGCGTGAAGTAACATGGTACAAAGGATATATTGCCGCAGATATTGCGTTTCAATGGCTGGAGATTTTGATTTTTTTTGTTTGGATAAAGAAGCTTGCGGCAGGTAAATTTTTGACGGCGCTTGTTTGTCTTACTGTGCCTTTCTATTATCTGGCGTATCCGATCCATAGTTTTTATTTTTCATTCACTTACTGGGGATTGGGCGTATTGTTATTAATATATATTTTGCTACTTCTGCAAAGGGAGAGGGAGCGTATGGAGCGCCGTTCAATTGTTTTAGCCCAGCTTATGCTTGCCTGCTTTTCCCTTTGCGTCTGCTATATGTTGTTTGCGCCTGTGGCGTTTGTCTGCGTCTGGCTGGAATTGATGTGGGGCGGGGAGAAAAAAAGGCGTTTCTCTGCCAAATGTAAAGAGACGCATTTTGTGTTTTTACTGCCGTGCGCATTGGGGATTTATTTCTGCTATTTTGATTTTTTCTTCGGTCAGGGAACAAGTATTTTAGGAAGCATTCAAAATGAAGGCGGGATTTATTCAAATTTATTTGGAAATTTTATTCTTTTAATGCCAATGGCGGGGTATGGGTGGATACGGGGGATCAGGAAAAAACAGCCTCAGGCAGTGTGTTTTACCGGATTTTTGGTTTTTGCGGCGTGTATGCTGCTTGGCGCGCTGTATGGCAGGATTTCAGAATATTATTTTTATAAGAATTATTATCCTCTTTGGGCATTTAGCTGGTATTTTTTCTTTTGCGGGATTTCTATTTTATATAAAAAGAACAGGGAATTAGCGGCGGCAAATTTAGGATGCTGTTTGCTCTGCGGCATTTTGGTTTTTAGCGGCATTGATGGGAGGTTTGTTTCTTCCATGGACGAAAGGAACGGCGTAGACAGGCATTACAGTGAGGCGTTTGAGCTTTATGCGTGGAACCGGATTTACCGATCTTGGGGGGGGGGGCGGTCAGATCCGTCAAAAGGGCAGCTTGCGTTGTATGAATGGGTGATGGCAAATTGCCGGACAGACGGACTGGAAACGCCGCTTTTGACGGAAAAAGAAGATTATGCGGACTGTTGTTTTTATGAAGGCGTGGCCGGCTATGATTTGGGAGAGTTTTACGGGTGGCGGTATCCGAAAGAGGAGATCTTTAAGCGGATAAAAGAAAAAGGGATTTTGTACGCGGTTATTTTAAAAAAGAGTGATTTTATAAAAAAGCATAAAGAAGCATTAGAGGAGTATCCGGTATTGTTTGAAAATGAAGCGGGTTATGTGATTGGCTTTGAATAAATGAGAAATTATTGTAATGTAAGATACTTTTTTGTATAATTATTGTAGGATACAAGCAGTTCTGGCAGAAAAGGATAAGGGATCGATTATGGCATTACAATTTATTTTTGGCAATTCCGGCAGCGGCAAAACGCATTTTATATCTCATAAAGTAGTTGAATTGGCGGCAGATTCGCCAAAGAAAAATTTTTTGTTTCTAGTGCCGGAACAGTTTACATTGCAGACGCAGAGGGAATTGGCGGCGGTACATAAAAATCACAGTATTTTAAATATTGACGTGTTAAGTTTTAACCGTCTGGCGTACCGTATTTTTGACGAGCTTGGCAGTTTCCGCGGGCAGGTCTTAGAGGAGACGGGGAAAAATCTGGTTTTAAGGCGGGTGGCGGAGGAAAAAGCGGACGAACTGACTGTTTTAAAAAAGAATATCACGAAAATGGGGTATATTGAAGAATTAAAATCCCTGATTTCGGAATTGTCACAGTATAATGTTGCGCCGTCCCAGTTATTGGATGCATCGGAGAATATTTTAGATGGCAGTTTTTCGCATAAACTGCATGATGTGCAGATTATGTATCAGGGATTTTTGGATTTTTTGGAAGGGCGGTTTGTCACGGCGGAAGAAATTTTGGAACTTTTAACCGATGTGGCAGGGCAGTCGGAAATCTTAAAAGGAAGCGTAATCTTTTTTGACGGGTTTACCGGATTTACGCCGATTCAAAATTTGCTGCTGAACCGTTTGTTTGCCATTGCCGAGGAAGTTTATGTTACAGTGACGATTGACGTTAGGGAGAGTTTCTATCAGTGCGCAGGCAGCCATGAACTGTTTGCAATGAGCAAGAAAATGATAAAATCATTGCGGGAAATGGCGGATAGGATACATATTCCGGTCAGAGAGCCCATTGTACTGCCACATTCCAAAGAGAGCCGTTTTGGGCATTCCAAAGAGCTCCTTTTTTTGGAACAGAACTTGTTCCGGCAAAAAGGAACGCGGTTTACGCTTTCAGACGAGCCGGATCTGAAACTATACAGTTTTAAAAATCCAAGAGCGGAGCTTCACTTTGTGGCAAGGGAAATAAACCGCCTGACACAGGAAGGCTTCCATTATCGGGAGATAGCCGTAGTCTGCGGGGATTTGGCGGGGTATGCCAATTATGCGAAGGAAGTGTTTGCAAAATACCGGATACCATTGTTTCTCGATCAGAAATCGACGGCGCTGTTCCACCCGTTTGTGGAATTTTTACGCGCCGCGTTAGAGACAGTCCTTTATGATTTTTCGATGGAGAGCATATTTCGGTATTTAAGAAGCGGTTTGTCCCAGATTCCGGATAAGGAAGTGGACATATTAGAGAATTATTGTCTGGCGGCAGGCATTCGCGGTTATCGGAAATGGAAGGAAGCGTTTTGCTATCTGCCGAAAGGATACGACGAGGAATCTCTTATGGCGGTGAATGAAATCCGTGAAAAAGCAGCAGGCCAGTTTGCGGATTTTTATGATATTATGAAAGAAAAGAATCTGACCGTGGAGCAGCGGACAAAAGCATTTTACCGTTTTATCTGTGACAGGGACGCCGAGAGGCAGCTAAAGCAGAGGGAATTGGCGTATGAACAAGCGGGGGATTTAAAGAATGCCAAAGAATATGCCCAGATTTACCAGATTATCATGGATTTGTTTGATAAAATGGCGGAGCTATTAGGCGGCGAGACGATTCCGCTGGAAGAATATGCGCGTATTTTGGATTCCGGATATGAAGCCGCAAAGGTGGGGATTATCCCTCCGGGATATGACCGCCTTGTCTTTGGGGACATTGAGCGGACGCGTCTTGAGCATATAAAGGCGTTGTTTTTCGTCGGGGTCAACGATGGCATAATTCCGAAAGCTCAGGGGGCGGACGGCATCCTTTCTGCGGCAGAGCGGGAACAGTTGGCGGGTTTTAATCTTGAGCTTGCGCCGACTGTGCGGGAACAGACGTTTATTCAGAAGTTTTATTTGTACCTGACTTTGACAAAGCCATCAGAGAAGCTTTACCTTTCTTATGCAAGGGTGAGCGGGGACGGAAGCGCAATGCGCAGTTCCTATTTAATCCATACGATTTTAAAGCTATATGAAAATTTAAGCATCTGCGAAGTGGAGGACGAGCCTTTTCTGGAACGCATTGCCACGCCGGAAAGCTCCCGTGGGCTTTTAGTGGAAGGATTGCAATCCGCGGCGGAGTGGAAACGGAAAAAGCGGGAAGATGAAATCCGCTGTTGGTCGGCTCTCTGCCGTTGGTATTTATCTAAGGAAGAATGGAGGCAGGAAGCTAAGCGTCTGTTTGAGGCGGCAAAGTATGTCTATGCCGATATGCCGATTTCCGCTTCCGTGACGAAAGCCCTCTATGGCGTGGAATTGGAAAACAGCGTGACGCGTCTGGAGAATTTTGCATCTTGCGCGTTTGCCCATTTCCTTACTTATGGGTTAAATTTAAAGGAACGCATAGAAAGCGGTTTTTATGCCGTGGATTATGGGAATATTTTCCATGACGCGCTTCAGTTGTTTGCTGAGGGCATCCGTCAGAACAATTATAGCTGGCATACCATTACGAAAGAGGAGAGTGAGAGCCTTCTGGAAGAATCCATGGCTTTGGCGTTGGAGAAAAACCACAATTTGGCGTTGTATGAAAATGCGAGGAGCAACTATGCCAAAGAGCGGATGCGACGGATATTAAAACGGACAGTCCATGCCCTTTTGTATCAGGTCCGGCAGGGGAGGTTTACGCCGGATGAGTTTGAAGTTTCGTTTTCGTACACAGAAGATTTAAATGCTGTTAATTTCCGTCTGAGTGAAGAAGAAAGAATGCGTCTGCGGGGACGGATTGACCGCATAGACACATTAAAGGAAAACGAAAAATTATATGTGAAAATTATTGATTATAAGTCGGGAAATACCAGTTTTCAGTTCTTAAACGTCTACCATGGGCTTCAGCTTCAGTTAGTTGTCTATATGAACGCCGCATTAGAACTGATGGAGAAACGCTATCCTGAAATTACTGCCGTTCCGGCAGGCATTTTCTATTACCATGTCAATGATCCGATGGTTGAAGCAGATGAAACGCTTGTAGAGGAAGAATTAAATGAAAAAATATTCCGTGAGTTAAAGCTAAACGGCGTTGTCAATGCAGACAGGGACGTGATCGAAAGTTTGGATGTTTCTCTTAGAGAAGGAGAGGGCAAAAATTCCAGCGTAATTCCGGTTGGAATTAACAAAGACGGCAGTTTGAAAAAGACTTCCAAAACTTTGACGGCAGAAGACTTTGGGGCGCTGTCCTCTTATGTCAATGAGACGATACTGCATTTGGGACAGCGCATAATTCAGGGGGATATTGGCTCAAACCCGTATTCGCTGGACGGGAAGACAGGCTGTGATTACTGTGAGTTCAAAAGCGTCTGCCAATTTGACGTAAGGGCGCCGGGATATGCGTACCGGAAATTAGAGGAGCTGTCCGAGGAGGAACTTTTATTCAGGATTAGAGAGAAAAAGGAGAAGTGACATGGACTGGACAACCGAACAAAAGCAGGTAATTACCTTAAGGGACAGGAATATCTTGGTTTCCGCCGCGGCGGGAAGCGGCAAAACAGCCGTTTTGGTTGAGCGGATCATTGGCAGGATTTTAGATCAAACGCATCCAATGGATATTGACCGTATGCTGGTTGTGACATTTACTTCCGCCGCCGCCGCGGAAATGCGGGAGCGTATCGGAGCGGCGATAGAAACTGCATTGGAGGAAAATCCTTACGACAGCCATCTGCAAAAGCAGGCGGCTCTTGTGCATCACGCGCAGATTACGACAATCCATAGTTTTTGCCTGTATTTAATCCGCAGTTATTTCCACCGCGTTGATTTAGAGCCGAATTTTCGGATTGCGGAAGAAGGAGAGCTGAATCTGCTTCGGGAAGACGTCATGGCAGAGGTTTTAAATAAAAATTATGAGGAAGCAGGCGAATCCTTTCTGCGTTTTGTGGAATGTTTTGCAGTTGGGAAAACAGATGAAAAATTAAAAGATATGACGTTAAAAATGTATCAGTTTGCCATGAGCAACCCATGGCCAAAAGAATGGCTTGATAAAGCATCGGCGGACTATCAGTTTCAGACATTTGAGGAACTGGAGCAAAAGCCATTTATGAAGGCTCTGATGGATTATTTACAAAAAATGTTAGAAAGCATAAGCGCTATCGCGCAGAGCAATATCAGGCTGGCAAGCGAGCCCGACGGGCCGGATTATTTGAAAGAGACGGCAGAGCGGGACGCTTTGCGTATCCGGCATTTGGCAAACGCTTCAGATTACCGGAGCATATCTGCGCTGGCGGCAGGCTTTTCTTTGGACAGGCTGCCGTCAAAACGGGGGTATGAAGGAAGCATTGAAAAATTAGAATTGTTGAAGGAACAGCGGGATACGATTAAGTCCGCCATGAAAAAAATGAAAACGGAGTTCTTTTTTGCAGACGAAGACGCATTGATGGAACGTATGTGGCAGATGGCTCCAGTTGCCGGAGAACTGACGCGTCTGACAGCGGAATTTATCGATGCGTTTGAGAAAAAGAAACGTGAAAAAAATATTTTGGATTTTGATGATTTAGAGCATTTTGCATTAAAAATCCTGCTTGATGAGGAGACAAAAGAGCCGACAGAAGCCGCGATCCAATGCAGGAAACTATTTGAAGAAGTGATGATTGATGAGTATCAGGACAGCAATCTTGTCCAAGAATGTCTGATGCGGGCTGTTTCGAGAGAGGAGACGGGAGAATTTAACCGCTTTATGGTCGGGGACGTGAAACAGAGCATTTACCGCTTCCGTCTGGCAAGACCAGAGCTGTTTATGGAAAAATATGAAACTTACACAAAGGAAGCTTCTTCCTGCCAGAAAATAGAATTGCATAAAAACTTTAGGAGCCGTGTAGAGACGCTTGATTTTGCGAATGGGATCTTTTATCAGATTATGAAAAAAGATCTGGGGAATATTGAATACAACGATGCCGCCGCCCTCTATTGCGGAGCCGTCTATCCCGAAAGCGGCTCCATGCAGGCGGAACTTATCGTTTCTGACAGTCAGGACGAATTTGCCGCAGAAGCGGGACTTTCTGATCCGATCCGTCTTGAAGCGGAAATTGTTTCTTCGAGAATCCGGAGAATGATGAAAGAGCAGCAGGTAACAGACAAGAAGACAGGAAAGCTCCGCCCGATCCGCTATTCCGACATTGTTATTTTGCTTCGCAGTTTTGGGAATTATGCCGACACATTTTTAGAAGTGTTTGGGCAAAAGAAAATCCCTGCCCATGCAACGTCAAAGACCGGATATTTTCAGGCGCCGGAGATTCAGACAATTTTAAGTCTGCTTCGGATACTGGATAATCCAAGGCAGGATATTCCGCTTGCGGCGGTGATGCGTTCGCCCATTGGAGGATTTACCGATGAAGAACTAGCCATTTTAAAAACAGCCGGAATGAAAAAAGCATTTCATTGCTGTGTATTGGAATCCGATGCATCCAGTCTTTCGGAGGGCTTATATGGCAAGTTAAACTGTTTTTTAGAGGAACTGTCCAAATTCCGCGCCCTTGTGCCTGCGCTTCCAATTCATGAACTGCTGTACCGGATTTTAGAGGAAACCGGATACGCCCGTTATGCGGCGGCTATGCCAAATGGGACGAAAAAAAAGGCAAATATTGAAATGTTGTTAGAGAAAGCCGCCGCATATGAGAAAACAAGTTACCGTGGTTTGTTCCATTTTATCCGTTACATTGACAGATTACAGAAATATCAGGTGGATTACGGGGAAGCGGACGTAGTGGCTGAAAATGCCAATGCAGTCAGGATTATGACGATTCATAAAAGCAAGGGTTTGGAATTTCCCGTCGTTTTTTTGTGCGGCGCAGCAAAAATGTTTAACCGTATGGATGCCAGAAGCAGTTTGATTATCCATCCGGATTTAGGGGCGGCGTTAGAATATATTGATCCAGAGCTTCGCATCCGCGGCGCAACTCTTTATAAAAAAGCGGCGGCAAAGCAGTTAGAGCTGGAAAATTCTGGTGAGGAGCTCCGCGCGCTTTACGTCGCGCTTACCCGCGCCAAAGAAAAACTGGTGGTAACAGGCGTATCGAAAGATATGAAGAAACGGCTGGAAAAAATGAAACGGCAGGAAAGGCAGCCGTTATCCTTTTTTCAGCGGGCGGGCGCAAATTCTTATTTGGACTGGCTTTTGCCGGCTGTGGCGGCGGCAGGTTTTACGGATCTCCTTCAAGTATGGAACGTGACTGATTTGGTGGAAGAAGAAGCGGAAGACAAATTGGACGAGGCTGAAGGCATAAGCGCGCTTTTGTCAGACTTTTCCAAGCCAAACGAAAAGTTTGATGCATATGTTGATCGGAAGTTGTCTTATAACTATCCAGATATAGTGGAAACGACGCGTAAAACAAAATATTCCGTATCCGAATTAAAGCACAGATCGGCTCTGGCGGTGTATGAACCGGAGGAATTGCCTGTAGGGCAAGAGAAAATGGAGGAATACGCGCCTTATATCCCACGTTTTGCCGGAGGGGAAACGGAACGAAGTTTTGGGACGCTATATGGAAACGCGATGCATCGCGCGGTGGAATGCCTTCCAATTGAACAGATTGCCGGAAAGCCGGATCTGGAAGAACTCTTGGAACAATGGTTAAACAGGCTGACGGAATCCGGAAAAATCAATGAAGAAGCGCGGTCTTACATACAGATGCCAAAATTAGTCTGTTTTTATAAGTCCCCTCTGGCTTTCCGTATGAAACAAGCGGCAAAAGAAAAGGAGCTTTATACGGAACAGCCTTTTGTTATGGGACGGCCCGCAGATGAAATTGAGCATGACGGAAGCAATACCATGGTGTTAATTCAGGGAATTATTGACGCTTTCTTTATCGAGAAAGACGGCATTGTTTTAATTGATTATAAAACGGACAGAGTGAAAACGAAAGAAGAATTGATACGGCGGTATCGAAAGCAGCTTGAACTTTATCAGGAAGCTTTGGAACAAAATCTGGGCAAAAAAGTCAAAGAAAAAATTATTTACTCGTTTGCGCTTGGCGGGGAAGTTGTGATTTAACTGATGAAAACATACTTTTTTCATATTTTCATCAAAATCTTAACATAAATTCGCCATATACTTACTTTTGTAAACGAAAACAGAAGAAAGCAGGATAAAGGGTTTTAAGAAAGGAGCGTTTTTTATATGGGAAGTTCAAAATTTATGGGTAAGGTAACGAAATGCGCGGCTCTGGCTCTGGTGTTTGGAGTGGTTGGAGGAACAGCGTTTTCCGGAGCGAATTATTTTATGGAAAGTAATCTCTTTGCAGATGGAAAAGAAGTGACTGAGGAGGGAAAGACGATTGATTCCGACAAGATTCAGCCGGTGAGCACAGGGGCGACTTCCGCTTCCACAGATATTTCAGGCGTGGTAAAAGACGTTATGCCATCGATTGTATCTATTACGAGCATGACGCAGCAGGAAATTTTAAGCTTTTTTGGACAGAACAGAATGTTTGAAAGTGAGAGCAGCGGTTCCGGAATTTTGATTGATAAAGATGACGAGTATTTGTATGTTGCGACGAATAATCATGTGGTAGAAGGCGCGAATGCTTTGACGGTGCAGTTTTCCGATGAGACGACGGCTCCCGCAACGGTGCGCGGCACAGATCCGGCCGATGATTTGGCGGTTGTCCAGATAAAGCTGTCAGATTTGACAGAGGAAACTTTGAAAACAATACAACTTGCGGTTATGGGCGATTCGGAAAAGATTTCTGTCGGGGATTCCGCGATCGCTATCGGTAACGCGTTAGGGTACGGTCAGTCGGTGACAACTGGCGTGATTAGCGCATTAGGGCGTGAGGTGACATTTCAGGATGAATCTACCGGAGAGACCGTAATGAGCCGTCTGATTCAGACGGATGCGGCAATTAATCCGGGCAACAGCGGCGGAGCGCTGATTAATACAAAAGGCGAGGTAATCGGGATTAATTCTTCAAAATATTCAGATACGAAGGTAGAGGGTATGGGCTTTGCGATTCCAATCGCGACGGCAGGCCCGATTTTGGAAGATTTGGTTGCAAACGGGAAAGTGACGACGACAGGCAGCCCATATCTTGGCATTTATGGAAAAGAGGTAACGGAAGAAGTTTCCAGCCAGTACCAGATGCCGCGTGGCGTTTATGTTGCGCAGGTGATTGAAGGCGGCGGAGCCGAGGCAGCCGGCATAATCGAGGGCAATATTATTACGAAAGTGGGAGATAAGGAAATCGTGTCCATGGACGATTTAAAAGAGGCGCTCAGGGATTATCAGGTTGGAGATGCGGTAATGGTTACAGTTCAGGTAGCGGACAACGGCGGGTATTTGGAAAAGGAGGTTTCCGTTTCATTAACGGCAAGGACGGATTGATGGTTTGGCTTTTGGCATAGTCCTAGCTTTTACTGCAAATTAGAATAAGAAAGGCAAAAAAACCCTTGAAAATAATATATTTTCAAGGGTTTTCCATAATTTGCTATGTTGATGATTATCTCCTGCATAAGTTCAAAGCCTTATTTTTCGGCAATCATAAACATTCATATTCACTCACTTAGGTTTATTCAGGCTGTTTAATGTATGATTTATGTCCATCAAAACAATCCGGATTCCTCTTTTATTTAGTCTGATCACCTTTTTCACAATACATTTATTTCTGCCGTCAGTTTATCATTTATCTTGACCGGCACAGTATTGTTTTCAATCATATACTGACAGTCAATATATTCTTTACTTACAGGACAAACATTCTGAATTAAAAAAGCTCTATATTTACCATTTACATATCCGAATCGTAAACCATCGTATTCCTTATAATGTTTTTTCTTTTTATTATATAAATATCTTATACTTTTCCGTTTTAGATGATATAGGAACCATCCATAAATATCCTTCCATTTCAAAACAATAAAAACAGGGTCTCCCATGTACACCCTTTTCATCATTATCTTTATTTCCCATCAATCCACAATTTGGAAAGCATTATAATATTCATCCTTAATAAAATAAAAGTTACCTGTATTCAAATTATTTCCTATGTACAAAAGCGCTCCGCTGTTAAGCGGAGCGTAAATATTTGTATCCCAGCCATTTGTTAGTCGCTCGCTGGGTAGCGAAAAATATTTGTATCTGCGCCTTTTCTATAAATGCCGATATGCAGTTCCGGCAGAATAATAAGAGGTTCATCTGAACTTCTTATTTACATTATATTCATTTTCTAATAAATATCCACTGGGATTTTATATAAAAAGAGATAAAATCCGTACTCGATATTCCTTTTCCTATCTCTTTGAGAACTGCGGAGCGCGACGAGCCGCCTTGAGGCCGTATTTCTTACGCTCTTTCATTCTTGGATCTCTGGTAAGATATCCGTTCGATTTAAGAACTGGACGATAGTCTGAATCTGCCTGAAGCAGCGCTCTTGCAATGCCGTGGCGGATTGCTCCTGCCTGACCGGTATAGCCGCCGCCTTTTACGTTTACTAAAACGTCGAATTTATCAACAGTTTCTGTAGCCACTAATGGCTGGCGTACAATCACTTTTAAGGTTTCCAATCCTAAATAATCATCAATGTCTCTTTTATTTATTGTAACTTTACCTGTTCCCGGAATTAAATATACTCTGGCAACAGATGATTTTCTTCTTCCTGTTCCATAATATCTTGCATTAGACACTTTCACTTACCTCCTTACCGGTTAAAATGTTAAAACTTCTGGTTTCTGAGCTGCCTGTTTGTGTTCCGGCCCAACGTATACAAATAATTTTTTGTACATCTGCCTTCCCAAAGGCCCTTTTGGAAGCATTCCTTTTACTGCGCGCTCCATAACCCGTTCCGGATGTTTTGCTAACATTTCTTTTAATGTAGTTTCTTTCATGCCGCCTACATAATCGGAGTGATGATAGTAAATCTTTTGATCTTTTTTCTTTCCGGTTACTTTTACTTTTTCGGCATTAACTACGATTACATAATCGCCGGTATCGATATGCGGCGTAAAGATTGGTTTGTTTTTTCCTCTTAATATTTTAGCGACTTCAGATGCTAAACGTCCTAATGTCATTCCATCTGCATCCACGACATACCATTTTCGGTCAATGGTAGCAGGGCTGGCCATAAATGTGTTCATTGGTTTACCTCCTAAAATGAAAACTGTTGCATTTTGTCGTCGGCAGGCGTAAATCCCGTATGTCCGGACGTGATTCTTTGCCGCCATTGTTTATAGTCAAAATGAATGCCGGGGCTTTGGCGTTCATTTCTATACTGTTTACAGACTTTACTAGTATATTACAGGTTTTTCCTAATGTCAAGATTTTTCAAATGAAATCAGAATAATGAACAGCAAAATAAAAAACGGCAGGGCATAACCCTGCCGCCGCTGCCGTTTAGGTTTCTGAGGGAGGATTGTTTTGATCCTCTTTTTTGAGTTCGATTCCTGAAATTAATTTGTTATAGTCTATTTTTTTCTGGCTGCATTGTCTGGAAATTTCATCTGCATGTTTTTGCGCTTCGACGGACTGGTTCTGCGCTTCTGCAAGCAGGCTGTAATAATTAGATTCTTCTTTGGCATAGGAATCTAAACTGCCTGTGTCGCTTACGCTTTTTAGCGTAAATAAGCAGGAAAGCTCTGCCGCATCGGCAGGTTCCGTTTGGGCAGGTTTTGAAGCGAGCGATTTTACAGCGTTTGGAATTTGGGTCTGGAAAGTGTTCCAGTATGTATTTAACTGGTCAAGGTTTGCCTGTAGTTGTTCCGCTTCTTCTGTTTCATTTTTGTTGATAAGTTCCTGAAGTTTTAACTGGTATTGGTTTTGCTGCTGGCTGCCAATCCGTTTAAACTGCTGTAATTGTTCATTTAATGCTTTTTCGGCGGCGGACTGTTGGGTTTCTAAAAGCAGGATTTCCTGATTCAACGATTTGATTCTTTCGCTTCTGTCTTTTCGTTCTTCCGGCAGTTCCTGTCCGTTTGCATCTTTTATTTTCGAATCAATAAGAGCTGGGGATACGGAAGCCGCCATCATATCAAGGACTCTGGCAAGGCCTTCCGGCGTCCCATGGTTGGTCGCCCGCACATCGACGTGGTATTTGGCGGAATTGTCCGTACTTCTAGTGTTGGAGCTATGGGAGCTGACGCTTCCGCTGATATTGACTTTTGCAATTCCAAGATTAATAGAGCCGGAAGCAGCCGCGCTTAAATCGGTTGCTTTTTCACTTTTTTCGCTTTCCTTGACTTCCATATCAAATAAGATATTCACTTCATCGACCTGAAGGTTTGGAATTGGGACAATTGCAAGCATTGGCACGTCGATTTTCATTTCGTCTTGATTTGTGGTGCCGTCTTCGTTATAAGATTTTTTCTCAAATTGGAACGAGGCTTTTCGTGTATTCCCTTTTTCGTCAAAGCCTACTTTATTGATAAATGACGCTGTGCTGTCTGCAAGCTGCATACTTGCATCTGCAGCCGCGCGTAAAGGCCCGCCGATAAGGTTTCCCATATCTAGGCCTGAAAACTGATCTCCGATCGCCATAAGCGCTACCTCCTTATTCATTTACTGGTAAAAATGTTTCGATTAGTTCATCTGCTGAAAATTCTGCTAAATAATGAATGGTATTTTTGAAAATTTCAGATATCGCGCCAGTTTCCTGATACAGATCTGTTTGGGCAAAAGCCATTCCGTTTATCAGTACATTCGAGAGATTTCCTGTAGAAAGGTCTAGTTGGATTAGAGGAATATCTCCTTGCTGGAAACTGTGATGAAGGGCTTCTTTTAACACATTTTCCTGTATATTTTGTATAAAGAACGTTGTTTTTAGATTTTCCTGAATGAGATTGCAGTAGTCATCAGCAATCCTATCTTTATCTTCGTAATCCGCATAAATTGAAAGCGCCCGCGCAAGTTCTGAAGTCCGGACAGGAACTAGACGCAGGAGAGGATTTTGCCGGATTAAAGAAGTCAAAAAATCAGAGAGTTCTTCAATGTGTTCCATACAATACTGGCTTGCAGTGAAAAAACCATTTGTAAAATCTGGATAAAAAAATTGAACATTATCATAACAAGTTCCATCTTTGCCGTCAAATGTGAAATATGATACGGCGTCGTCCCCAAAAGCGTTCTGACGTGAACAAAGACTGTCCCGAATCATTGTGGCATTTAGGCTGGCAGAAGTGATGACGTTTATCTGAAAGGCGCATTCGGCATCGAGGACGATGGGGCCGTTTTCTGTGGGCATGATATTGTCCTGATGAAGATCGGTTACGCCTGCAAGTTTTGCCGCATAGGCTAAGACCCCCATTTTTTTGTAGTAACTGTGTAATTCCGTTTCCGTAAAATCCGGCTTTTTCGTGACAAGTTCTTCCATTCCGTAGTTTGCATTGTCAAAAATAACCATACACGGCAGATGGCATTCATCGGGAAGCCGTTCGTTTAAATAGGTGATGAAGCTGTTTGGCCCTGTAAATAAATAATCCGCTTTCATATTCCGCGGCTTATATGCCCATTGGCTGGAATTTCGTTCCGCAAACAGTACCTGTCTGCCAAGCATATGTGGGTCAGATCCGGAAACGCGGATATCATATCCTTCTAAATCAACGCTCACAGCGCCTAATAGGAAGTTTACGGTATTTTCAAAACGTGTATGTACAAGCGTATAACGGGTTTCAGACGGTTCTTCCGCATATAGATTTATGCTGACGTCCATAATAGCGGAGGCATATAAATCAGAGAGCTTTTGCGGAGAGTTTAAAAGCGGCCGGATCATATGCGTTTGTCCGATGTACTTTTGGATAAGCGGAAGGGGATTTACTTCCATAATGTCCCAAAATGACAATTCGGCTTCCGCAAATGGAGCAATTCCCTCATTTATTCTAACGGGAACTGCCATTTGATTTAAAATAGGAAGCAGTTCCATAAACTGATGAAACAGTTCACCGGAATGTATGGCTTCCATACAGCAGATAACGCCGGAGCAGGACTGTGGTTCAGAAAGGGTGGATTCCCTTAGTTCTGCAAGTTCATCTGAAATGTCCATATTTAACCGTTCGGAAAGCGAAGCTGCCGCCTGATCAAACGAATCTTCTGTATTCTGAGAAGCTGTAATCATCGCATCTCCTTTCTGGGTTTTGGCATTTTTCAGTTTCATTTTTTGGTCTGGCAAAAATACGCTGTATTGCGCTTCGTCTGCCAATATAGGGCGGTAGTCTGCCAGATAATAATAATATATGGGAAGCTTTTCTCCATTATGTGTTTGTACCGTCATTTTTTTTAAACCTCCGTTTGACATAAAATGTGTTTTTAATCCCATGAAATAGGAGTGCATAAGGTGTAAATTCAGCCATTTTTTCAAAGTATCCATTTTAAAGCCTACAATTCTAACCATATCGGTTTTCGGGGAAAGCCGATATGGTAGGTGGTCTGCTCCATTGTCAGTTCATGTTCCCCGATGGCGTACCTGCCAATAGAAATATCCTTGCCGATAATGACCCCTTTTGGGCTTTCGTTTAGACATCGGTTTAACAAGGCCGCCTGCTGTTGTTTGGATTCCTCAGAAAGCGGGTGGTTCGGGTTTATGCTGCCAAGTGTAATTGTTTTAATAAACCTTATATCTTCATAATGTGTTTTGCAGTCAGGATTCATTTGGGGCGCCTCCTTTTTTGAAGGATTCCACTTTATTTTCTAGCATCGCTTCTTTCACGCTTATGAGTTCTGTTAAGATTGTTTGTCTTAATTCTTCATATTCCTTTGGGTCATATGGAGCGTTAGAGAACTCTTTAGACAGGCATTCCGGCTCTAGTTCTTCTTGTAAAGATTCTCTTGTTTCCATATATTCTGTGATTTCCTGATGCAGTTTATGTAACGCCGCTTCTTGCTGTCTGAGGGAACGTTGGAGTAAAAAATCATCTTTTTCAGAATTTTGCACAATTCCGTCACTTGAAATGGGTGAAGCATCGATTTGCTTTGCGACAGGATTTGCGTTTAGAATGTCTAAAATCCGCATATAGCCTTCCGTTTCGTCTACTGCTTTTAAATCGATTTTATAGTTGACAACGGGCTGTGCGGCGGATTTTTCCCGCTTCAGGGAACTAATTTTTCCAACAGTGAGCGGGGCGTTTTGCTCGTTTTCGGAAATGTGGACTTCCGTTGAAAATTCTAGCGTGGCATTTTTTATTTTTAAGTTTGGGATTTTTATAATTGATAACAGAGGCACTTCGATTTGGACGCTTTCCATATAGGGTTCATTGTGTTCTGCCGGGTGTAAGCGTTCATATGCCAGATTTAATTTTTTCAGGTACAGTGTTTCTTCGCCGTTTCTAAGTTTCACTGTGCCCATGCTTTTGATTTCGTCAAGGATTGCCAGTGAAAGCCTTGCATTTGAGGAGGCAATGGCGTCAATGGGCGCGTAGACTAGGTCATTAAGCGGAAGAAATTGCTTTCCGCTTGTTATTTTATCTTGATTGGACTGTTCCTTTTGTTCTGTTTCCTTCATGGCTTCCCCTCCATATCCATGCTTGTCCATGGTTATTCTTACTTTTAGTATATGCAAGAGATTTTGGAAATAGAACCAGATTTTAGAAATAATGGTAAAATTTTTATTTCTAGTCTTTATTTTTCAGTTCGACTGTATCCGCCCAGAACCTTTTTGGGATATTTTGAATTTGGAGTTTTGGATTTTTCCGCGCTTCTATGGCAATCGTTTCAAAAAAAGCAAGCCAGAGATTTTTTAAGCGTGTCTCATCTGAGGATAAATCCTCTGTAAGTTCCATCGGAAAAGATGCAGCGTCAGTGATGAAATAACCTTTGCCCGACGGGTGGGCGGCTGCAATCCGGCGCGTGGCATCGTAGATGATAAAATTCTCTAATGGGAGACGGTCGGTAAAGTGCTCCGCCAAAATTGGCAGGACATAATTTTTGGCATGAATCTGTGAAAATAAAATTCCGGTTTTTAATTCTGCAAAACGAAGAAATTCTAACAGATGGTGGGCTTCATTCAGTGTTTGGCGGCGCAGTTCAAAAATGCAGGCGATACAGGGTTCGCCTAAATAGTCTAAAACTTTTGCGCCAGCCGGAAGCGTAAGCGCCATAACGACAGTCTGGTAAATGGCATTTGCTTTATCCATAGCCAATGCGCGGCAGTTTCCGTTTGCCAATGCGCTGCTGCAAATTGTTTCATAGAAGTGGGCGCCAAGACGTTCTGTCAGGGTACGCGCCACTTTCCGGCTTTTTTCAAAATCGGTTTTTACCGGAATATATTCTGAAAAAAGCGTAAGCGTTCCGCTTTGGTCGGAGGAAAGCTGTATATTTTTGTGCCCATAGCGGGACGCCCATGCATCATAGATGCCTGTTAAAATTCCGTCAATACTGTCTTCACATTGAAATACATACATGTTTGCCGCCTCCAAATGAAACGTCGTCGAATAGGGAAAGCTGCCGGTAGCCTTCTTCCCGCAGTTCTTTTGGGATCTGCGTTTTGTCGGAGAGCAGGTTTCGGCAGATATAGTCCTCGTCCAGCTTGGTCGGATACATCATATGGCCGGAACAGGTGATAAAATATAAGGCGCGCTTTAGGACGACGCCGATTTTTTTTAGGTCGCAAAAATCAAGCGTAGAGCCGCGACGGGCAGCTACAATGCGTTTGGCGGATTTTGCGCCTATGCCCGGGACGCGGAGTAAGGTTCTATAGTCGGCAGTCTGGATTTCGATTGGAAAAATCTCTAAATGGCGAAGCGCCCAGTCACATTTCGGGTCCAGATAGACGTTGAAATTCGGGCGGTCTTCGGAGAGAAGCTCGTCTACGGTAAAATGGTAGTAACGTAAAAGCCAATCCGCCTGATAAAGCCTATGTTCCCGCAGGAGAGGAGGGCCGCCGGAAAGGACGGGAAGGTTTGGATTTTGGCTGACATTGACGAACGCGGAATAAAAGACGCGTTTTAAGTCAAAGTTTTGATAAAGACCTTCTGCAACGCTCATAATTTGATAATCGTTTTCAGGCGTGGCTCCGATGATCATCTGTGTGCTTTGTCCGGCCGGCGTAAATCTGGGGGCGTTGCGGTACAGCATAAGTTCATTTTTGTTCTGGGCAATGCTGTTTTGGATTTGGCGCATGGGTCTTAGGATTGTGCGGCGGGATTTACAGGGCGCAAGCTCTTTTAAGGCTCTGTGGGTGGGCAATTCTAAATTCACGCTCATGCGGTCTGCAAGAAATCCCGCTTTTTCAATTAAGAGAGGGTCAGCGCCGGGGATTGCCTTCACATGGATATAGCCTTGAAAGCGGTAGAAGGAACGCAGGCGGCAGACAACTTGGTAGATGAGATCCATGGTGTAATTTGGGGACTTGATAATGCCGGAACTTAAAAATAACCCTTCAATGTAGTTGCGGCGGTAAAATTCTATAGTAAGCGCGCAGATTTCTTCCGGCGTAAAAGTGGCGCGGGGAATGTCGTTTTCGCAATTATTCTGGCAGTAGGAGCAGTTAAAAATACATTCATTGGTAAGTAGAATTTTCAGCAGTGAGACACAGCGGCCATCTGCGGAAAAGGAATGGCAGATCCCGCAGGATTTTGTATTGCCGATTCCCATGCCGTCGCCGCGTCTGTCAACGCCGCTGGAAGTGCATGCAACGTCATATTTTGCGGCGTCTGCCAGAATGGTGAGTTTTTCCATAATCGTGGGGGACAGGTGTGTGGCAGGAGAGCTTTTTTGTAAAATGGGGTCTGGGATTAAGGTGATATTGGCAGAGTTCTTCATAGCAATGCTCCTTACTTGCAAACAAATGTTCTTGATAATGTATTTTATCATGTCATTATTCAAATTGCAAGAGAAAATCGAATATTTGTTCTGAAAATTTTTGGAATAATGAAGTCTTTACATTCTCCTTAAAAGGGGAGATGAAATAGCAGGGAGGCGGATATGTTGACGCGGTCTTTTGCCTTTTGTATAATGATGCCAGAGTAGGGACGGAATGGGCTGATGATGGCAAAAACCGGATTTGTCGGAGCGGAAAAGGAGAATATAAAATGGCGTACATTTTAATTATAGAAGATGAGGAGCCGATTAACAGGCTGATCAAACAAAACTTGGCTCTTGCAGGGCATAGCTGCGATCAGGAATATGACGGATTAGCGGCAAAAGAGCGTTTATTATCGGATAACAGGTATGATCTTGTGATTATGGACGTGATGCTGCCGCATATTGACGGATTTTCCCTGATGGAATATACAGGGGAAACGCCTGTGATTTTTCTGACGGCCAAGAGCCGGATTGCGGATAAGCTGACGGGGCTGACAAGCGGCGCGTGGGATTATTTGACGAAACCGTTTGAGATGCTGGAACTGATCGCGCGCGTGAATCTGGTTCTTACGAAAACGCAAAAGGCGGTCAGCCGGATTTGCATTGCGGACACAAAAGTGGATTTGAAAGCGAGGAAAGTTTCGGTCTGCGGCAAGGAGACAGAACTTGCAAAACAGGAGTTTGATCTATTGGAAGCGTTGATTTTGAACAGGAATATTGCGCTTTCGAGAGAAAAATTATTGGAACTGGCTTGGGGATATGATTTTATGGGAGATACGAGGACAGTCGATGTGCATATTACGAAACTAAGAAAAAAATTAAAGCTTGAAAACCATATTAAAACAGTTTACAAAATGGGCTACCGCCTAGAATTATAGAAAAGGGATTTAAAGATGCGTATTTGGCAGAAAATCTATTTTGCAGTATTGTTGTTGTTTTTATTGATGTTAAATGCCGGATTGTTTTTGGCGGCCGGATTTATTTTTTCTTATAATATGGATCAGGAACAGAAAAAGGCAGAAACGGACAGTTTTTTTCTTTGCCAGAATTTAGGACATGATTTTACTATTTTAGGGCAGAACGCGCGTTTTACGGAAGAAACGGCCGCTCAGTTATTTGAGAGTTACCAGAGGTATTATCAGTCGCAAGGCATTGAGCTGACTTTGGAAAAAAGCGGTGGAAGCAATTCATTTGAAGTCCGTTCCACGGTTCAAAAAGGAGGGGGACAGATTGAGACGTATGCAAAACGGAGCTTAAAAGAGCCGTATGAGGATTATTTTATCCAATACCGGAAGCGGCTGTCAGAATTTGAGGGAATCTGGCGGGATCTGAAGCGGACGTTTGCTGTAATCAGCTTTGTCATGTCGGTTTTTCTTTGTGTGATTTTATATGTATGGATGCGCAGGATTTTAATGCCGCTTGGAAAATTAAATGAGGGTGTGGCGAAAATTGCATCGGGAGAATATGGGATTCGGGTTCCTTTCAAAAATAATACGGCATGGCAGAGAGATGAAATATCAGAGCTTTCACAAAATGTCAATAAAATGTCACAGATGATTCAAAGGCAGATTGGAAGGTTAGAGGAGGAAAATGAGAAGAAACAGCAGTTAATGGACAATTTGGCGCATGAGCTTCGGACGCCGTTGACTTCGATTTATGGATATGCGGAATATGCGCAGTTCGCAAACGCTGCGGACGAAGAAAAGTATGAAGGGCTGGCTTATATTATGGAAGAAAGCAGGCGGCTGGTAAAAATGAGCGAGACGATGCTTTCCATGCGTTTGTATGAGAAAGAAGAAAGAATAATGCTTCCGGTTGATTTGAAAATGCTTGCCGGACATCTTGAGAAAATTCTGGCGCCTAAATTAAAAGAAAAAAATTTAACGCTGAAAAAGGAGTTCGCCGTAGAAACGCTCTATGGAGAAGAAGATTTATTTCTGGCATTGTTTCGGAATCTTTTGGAAAATGCGGTGCGCGCAAGCAGGGAGGGCGATTTGATTATATGGAGTGTGACGCAGGAAGAAAAGATACAGACGATTGAAGTGATTGATTTTGGGATCGGAATGCAAAAGGAGGATTTGGGCAGGATAACGGAAGCGTTTTACCGCATTGATAAAGCGAGATCCCGACAGGAAGGCGGCGTTGGACTTGGATTGTCTATTGTGGATTTAATTGTAAAAAAGATGGGCGGGACGCTTTCTTTTTCATCTGAACCGCAGAAGGGCACAAAAGTTACCATTGTTTTTACAACTTCATAATAAGGGCATAAAAAGCCGCTTATATTTTTTTGATAGAGTGTCCTTACCGGAAGAAAAGCCGGAATAAAGACGCAAGAAAGAATGGCGCGGGAAAGAAGGAAAATATGAAGAAAAAAAATGTATGTATGATGTTTGCGGCGGCTGGGATTTGCGCGGCATGCGCGCTTTTGCTGGTTGGGAGCATGGGGATTTATGCGGAAAAAACAGGAAAAGAACAGCTTATTCCTATATCATCGGATAGTGAAACGGCGCAAATGCTGTCCGATGTTTTGGAGGAAAGTATGGAACGCAAAACACCCGTGGCAAGCGGGCCGTTATCAGATGGGGAGTTAAAAAATATCTGGGATCGCATGTATGCAGAATATGAATCTTCAGATCAGGGGCGGGAGGAATTAAAACAGGAGGAAACGGAAGCCGCATTGCATGAAAAACTGGTGAAAGAAGGCTATGGGGACGTGTATGGATTGTCTTTGGACTCCGCTAAGCTTGGCGTATCGGATGCGGGCCTGCTTTTTCTAAAAGAGATAAACCGGCTGTTTCCAAAAGAACAGTTTGAAAGTTTCTACATTCGGAGTGCGCGTTTGGAAAGTGAGATTGGAGTGAACGGTTTATCATATATTGCATGGACAGGTTCTATCGTAAATATGGAAAATGCCGCAGATCCGTCCTATCGGTCGTATGATTTTGAAATTGATGCGATAAGTGGGAAAATCAATTCATTTGGCAAATTTCGCCCTTATCAGGCAAATCAGGATTATTCTAAGATTTCTTGGACGGACGAGGAGATTTTGGAACAGGCAAAAGAACTGGCGGCAAACTATGGGCTGGCGTCTGGAGAAGAATTGGATTGGCAGAATGTGGAGCTTTTGAATGGGACAAATGAGGCTGGCTCTTTGATGGACGAACTGAAGCAGGACCCGGAAAGCAGCATAAGTCTGAGTAATGTAGTGAAGTTTCAGAAGAATGGGAAAATGAATTTTTATCTTGGCATGGATTTTGAGACAGGTGAACTTTGCAATTATTTCTGGCCGGGAACAAGCCATGGATATTAAGACGGCTGCGTGGGCTTGGGATAGGTTAGAGGGCAGGGCGTTAGGGCATAAGATTCTTCTTTACAGGCAGATGGGAGTATGCTATATTTTAGATAGAATAAAAAATAAAAGAGGAGAATCATTATGTCAAAGAAGCGTTTTGTGGAAACCTATTCACAGGGAGTTACTAATTGCCATAGAATCATAGTGGATACGGAAACGGGAGTGAATTATTTAATCGTGTCAGAGGGCTCCATGTCAAGCCGCGGAGTGACGGTTCTGGTTGATCAGGACGGAAAACCACTTATTACGCCGATGAAGCCAAAAGAATAAGATGGATATGGGCAGTCCGATTTTTGCCGGACTGCTTTTTTTGCTGCAAATGGCGACACTGATGTGGAAAGAAAATCGGGGATTTTGGGCGGGAAAAAATGACTGTCTATGTGTTTGGGCGCCGGAGATTATCCGTTTTTCTCCAAGGGAAAATTTAATGTAACGGAAAAATATTCTCCATCTGCGTGATGTGAGACAGAGCCGCCGATCCGTGACATAATTTTTTGTACGCTTTTCATTCCAATCTGTGTGCTCTCGATTTGTTTGAGATCCGTTTTTATTTTGTTTTTGAGAGAAACTGTTAGGAAAGCGTCTAAGGAAGCCGTAATGACAACGGCTTCTTTTTTATCGGCATATTTTATGATATTGGAAAACAGATTATTGAATACCCGTTTTATCATTGTTTCGTCAGCCAAGACAGTAACAGGGCTGTCTGGGAGTTCAAATATGTGAAGATCTGCATTAAATCCGGTAAGACGCAGAAATTCTGTATGTTCTTGTATACTGTTTCGGAAAAAAGAGCAGGGAAGGCTTGCCAGATGGATGCTGTCTGTTGTAAGCGTGGTCTCATCATACACATAAGCATATTCAAACATTCGATCTGTCAGTTCTTTGATTTCATCAGTTTTTTGGATACAGCGGCTGATATATTCTGTATGCATCTCTTGTTTTGGGCTTAATTTTACGATTTCTAAATAGCCTTTTAAAATAGTGAGCGGCGTGCGCAGATCATGGGAAAGCGCCGTAATTAAATCACGGTTAGAGGCGTGGATTTCTTGCTCATGCAGAAAATTTTCTTGAAGCGCGCAGCGCAGTTTATTGAGTTCCTGCCCTAAAATGCCAAGTTCGTCTTCTCCGGCATAACGCACAGGGGTATGTAAATCACCGGAAGCCATCTGTAGAATGTCCTGTTTTAAACGGGCAATCGTTTTAATTTTACGGCTGGCAAAAAACAGTATAAAAAACAGAAACAGGGCAATACAAAGTAATAATGAACATATTGTATAGGGCACAAAAAAACTTGTGGCGTGGTAAAAAACGACAATCACATTCGCATATCCGTTTTTAAATTCTACAGGACGTTCTATCCGCTGTTCCCCCAGTCCGTCTGTCCATTCCAATCCGGTTCGAAACAGAGCGGAATAGGTATTCTCTTGTGTCATAATCCGTGGAATCTGTCCGGCGCGGTAGAGCCCGTCTTCCAGTCCGTAAATATAAATAGCCGTATAGTCATCTGCCTGTGATAAATAAGGTTCTAAAGCTTCTTGGGCTTTCTTGTCGTTTTCGGATTCCGGCACATTATAGTGAATGGCGTCTGAATAAATCTTTTGCCAAATGTCGTTTTGCGGCTTTTTAAAAATCGGAGGGCTGGAGGTGACGTCAGTGGAGAAAAAATACCATGCATCCCATTTTTGCAGCCAGAGAAACCGGAATAAAAGCATACAAAAAGCCCCGGCAATAAAGATCAGAAGGAGAAGTTTGGTTTGTATTTTTAAATGTTTTAATTTTTTTATCATTATTTATATCCTTATAAATTTTTTTCATTCATATTTTAAGTGTGAAAGCAGATAAGAATAAAAACCCATAAGACAGCAACCGCCCTAAAAATAAATTTTTGAGAAAAATGCACAAGAGCATCGGATCGTATGCCATAATCTATATGTTGCTCACCGAAGCCCGCAACGGGGGGACGGTGTTTGCATGGCGTTATTCTTTATATTTCTTGTGACAGCCGCGGCAGGTTTGGCTGCCTCCTCATCAGCAAATGGCTAGACAGGAACGGCAGCGGCAACAAATTGCATAGGGGGAGCCTTTATCAGCTTAAAAAGAAGAATCCCCCGACTGTACGCTGCTACGGTTTGGGGATTCATTCTGCGTTCATATGGAACTGTCATATCTTTTTGCCTGTTGGCATTATAGCATTTGTAAAAACTTTCTTCAATATGCTTTTCTCAATCTATAATTTATTGCTTTTCGCAGTCTAAAATTTATCTTTATCTTGTATCAGTCAATGCGTATAATCAAAAGTTTATCTTTTTTTGACACGAGAATCAAGTTGACAAATAAAATTCTATATGTTATTTTAAGTAGTAAGTAGTAAGTAGTAAGTAGTAAGTAGTAAGTAGTAAGTAGTAAGTAGTGAGCAGTAAGCAGTAAGCAGTAAGCAGTAAGCAGTAAGCAGTAAGCAGTAAGCAGTAAGCTATGAGCAGTAAGTAGTAAGCGGTAGATAAGTAAGAAGTAAACGGTAACAGTAAGTAATGAGTAGTAAGCAGTAATCGTAAATAATAAGCAGTGGATAATGAGTTCGGCTCAAAGAGAGTGATTAAAAAGCAGTTTTACAAGAAAACAAAAGATATTGAGGAGCTGAGGATAGAAGGTGATAAACAAAAAAGTATAAGCAAAAAGGATTAAGTGATAAGCAAAGAATAAATTTCAAATGTATGGGAAATCTAGGGAAGGAGAATGACAGGATGCGGGAATATACTTTGGCGGAGAAGTTTGCTTTGGTTGGCTTAAACGGGCTGTCCAGTAAACAGAATACCGTCGCAAAAAAGATTGTTTTAAAAGGAATTGTAATGGCAGAGTTTTTGGAAAAGGTGGCTGAGGAAGGAGTTTCCGGCAAAAAAGAGGAACTTTCAGATCGTTTGCTTCAGGAAATAAAAAGAATCCGAAATTTGAATAAAGCTGAGAGAAGGGAAATTGAGAGTCAAATGAAAGCCCGCCTGACGGACGTGTTGACAGAAGTTCCAGATATTCTTGGCTGTGACGTTAATTATGACGTGATGGATGCTTCCTTAAAAGTATATAAATGTTTGGAATCCGAGTACCGTAGGATTACGGAATGCGTCCGCGCTGAAATATTAGAAGATGGAGAAGTAAGCGTTGAGACTGTCTGTTTATTGTATCTTTTCAGGGAAACCGGATGTTTATACGACTTTTTTTCCGTAAAAGAACAGATGCATCTTCAGGAAAGGCTGGTAAAATGTATGTCTGAGGATGCGTTCGCTTATACGCTCTTAAACACAGAGTTTCATGGTCTTGAAACAATTTATCAGGGGTTTTTGAAAAAGAAACAGAAGTTTTTTCAGAATCCCTATATGCAGGGGATTAATTTAATCTTTCCATTTTTAGAAAGAAGGCAGGCAATTTTTATTGATATGGTTGTTTTTGGGACAGATGTGGCAGACAGGCGAAACGCCGTCATTGATTATTTAAGGGAGCGTGGGCATTCCGTGGAATCGGTGGAATATGGAGAGGAACATCTTTTGAAAATAGACAATGTTTATTACCGGATCTTTCCTACGGCGCGGCGTTTTCATGTTGGCGTGGTTCAGGGCGTTGCGATTGTTCCGGCATATCAATAGGTGGCTAAAATGTCAAGACAAAGAACAATGGAAAAAATTTTGGAATCGGAATATGTTTCGATCGGCGAGTTGGTGAGGATTACAGGCTGCCGTTACAGTACGCTGAAATATTATACGCAAGAGGGGCTTCTTTTGTACAAACAGGAAGAAGAAAACCTGACTCGCCGGTATGAAAGGGTCGGGACGGTACATAGGATAGAAGAAATTTTAAGCCTGCGGGAAAGTGGACGGAGCATGGCGGAGATAAAAGAGAGGTATCACATAGCGGATTCAAAATGATACCCCTTTCCCCATGCCGTTTTAATATAAAGCGGATTTTTCGGATCTTTTTCAATTTTTAACCGTAAATTCCGGATATGCACCATAACGGTATTGTTTGCGCCATAATAATATGGTTCATTCCAGATGGCTTCATACAGTCTCTGGGCGGAAAAAATCTGATGGGGGTTTTGGGCAAGCAGTTTAAGCATTTCGTATTCTGTCGTAGTCAGCTCAATTTGTCTGCCGCTAAGACAAACAAGCTCCCCAGCCATGTCAATGGTAAGCGAGCCAAACTCGAGAATCGAGGAAGGCTTTGTTTCCTCTTTTCCCTGATAGACGTGGTAGCGGCGGATTAAGGCTTTCGCGCGGCCAATTAGTTCCGGATAGGAAAATGGCTTTTCTAAATAGTCGTCCCCTCCGCTGGAAAAACCAAGAAGTTTATCGCTGTCGGTCGTGCGCGCGCTTAAAAATAAAATTGGCGCGTTGCTCTTTGCCCGTATGTTCAGGCAGGTTTCATATCCATTCATTTCAGGCATCATTACATCTAGTATAATTAAGTCAAAATAACAGGATTCCAATTCTTTTAAGGCATGGCATCCGTCAGCGGCTTCCGTGATTTGAAAACCTTCGCCGCCAAGAAGGATCTGGAGGATTTCACGGATTTCCGGGTTGTCATCAACAATTAAGATACGGGGGGCGGATTGTGTCATTTGCGTCAACTCCTTTTTATAGAAAAAACAGAAAGCCATTGAGCGCACAGACGGCTTTCTGTTTTTTTTGCCGTTTAAAAGATTATAACGTATCGTTTTTCAGGTGTAAAGCCGGAGCGTGTATGAAAAATGCCCTCCGGCTTTTTATTTCTTTTAAATTCTTTAGAAAACTTAAGATTTCGTTTGGGTGTTTTTTAAGAATTAAGGGATACAATGTGTAACCGAAGGAGGAAATTCGATATGAAAATTACACATCAGAGAAGAAGGCAGATCGTACCTTATTTGTTCCTTACCGTTTTTACAGGTTTTATATGCTGGCTGTTTGTCGGACGGCATGGAATGTTTGCGTCAACAATAGACTGGATTAGCCAGCATAGCGTCATTCCGGATTATTTCCGAAAACAATTTTATCAAACAAAAGATTTTTTTCCAGAGTTTGCCGCAGGTATTGGCGGCGGCCAGAATATCTATCATTTTTCCTACTACGGTTTATTTAACCCGATGATTTTATGTTCTTATCTTCTGCCATTTATTAAAATGAGCGATTATATGATTGCAGTTTCATTTCTGGGGATAGTGGCTTCTGTGTTGTTATTTTTTTACTGGCTGGATTCTCATAAATTTTCCATGGAAATCAGTATTGCAGTATCTATGATTTTCACGTTGGCAAGCCCGATTGTGTTTCATTCCTGCCGCCAAGTGATGTTTGTGAATTATATGCCGTTTTTATGCCTGTCGCTCATTGGCGTGGATCGGTACTGGAAGAATGGGAGACGCGGCTTATATGCCGCCGGCATTTTTCTTATGGTTCTGACAAGTTTTTATTTTTCCATTGGAGGGATTCTGGCAGTGTGTTTGTATGGCATAAGCAGATGCCAAAAGACGCAAGGAAAGCATCCTATCCTAAAATTTGGCGTCCCAATCGTTGCCGCGGTTTGTTCAGCGGGTGTGTTATTGCTTCCGACCGGACTTGCCCTAATGAAAAGAAATGGAGCATCTAATCCATACCATTGGAAAGATTTATTGCTTCCTGATTTTTCCGTGGAGCGGTTTGCATACAGTGGATATGGAATCGGGCTTACAGCGGCGGCGCTTGTTGTCTTATTTGTGGGAATTACTTACAAATGCAGACGGGATTGTTTTTTGTCGGCAGCCTGCCTTGCGCTTCTTGTGTTTCCAGTATTTACATGGGCGTTAAACGGGGGATTGTACGCGCGGGACAAAGCGCTGATTCCGCTTTTGCCTGCGCTGTTATTTCTTGCGGCAGTGTTTTTGCAGAAATTAAAGCAAAATGAGATTCCGTCTTGGAATGTTGTTGGGGGTATCCTGCTCACAGTGTTTTTTTGTTTTGTTTCTTTTCTTTTACATGGAAATGGGATTGAATCGAAAGAAAGCCGGTTTTTACTGTATGAAGCAGGGTGTTCCGTCGTTTTTGCGCTGCTGTACAGGAAGTGTAGATATACTGTCTGCCTTGCGTTTCCGTCTATCATTTGTCTTGTGGCGTATGGGATTTTCTGTAATGCTGCCGGCGGGCATATTTTAGAAAAACAATTTTACCGTCAAGTCACAGATTCCGCATGGGAAAAGGAAATTTCAGATCTCTTGGCAAATGAACAGGGGCTGTTCCGGCTGGAACAAGGCGGCTCATTTGAAGAAAAAAAGGCAAATATCAACCGGATTTGGGATATGCGCCAGTGGAGTTCCTCCATTTATTCTTCCGTAGAAGCGGATAGCTATAATAAATTTCGGGAAGACGTGTTTGGGGTGGAACAGCCATATCGGAATCATTTAATGCAAGGGACGTCAGAAAATCCGTTGTTTCAAAAATTTATGGGCGTGAAATATTTTTTAGAGCAAAAAGCAGGCCAAAAAGCGTATGACGTACATATTCAGGAACAAGCTGCTCCGGTTCTTTATGCGACAGATCAGTTGATTTCGCAAAAGGCATATGAAAGTCTTTCTTTTCCCTATAACCAGACTGCCCTTATGCAGTTTGCAGTGGCAAATGACGGGACGGATTTCACGGAACAAGGAAAAAAGAAGGAACTGTATCAAGTGAATCAGGCAGACGTCTCCGTTTCGGAAAGCAAAGGGATTACGAAAGTGGAAAACGGTTATCACATTCAGGCAAAAAGCGAGGTGGAAGCAAATCTAATTGTTTTAGAAGATGAGGAGTTTACAGGAGGGGAGCGCCTGCTGTTTGCGCAGTTTGATGTGGAGAATAAAAAGGAAACGCATGATGTTTTTGTGGATTTGGCAGGGGAGCGCAATAAGTTGAGCGCAAAAGATCATATTTATTATAATGGGAATACGTCGTTTACCTATGCAGTCAGACTGGCGGAGGGAGAGAGCAGGGTGAAGCTTTCATTTAGCGCGGGGGATTATGTGATTTCTAATTTGAAGTGTTTTATCGGGAGTGGGGAAATATTGCAGGAGGACAGCTTGTATCAGTCAGAATTTCAGCCGGATTTTGTCAAGACGAAAGGGAACCGGATTAGCGGGAAACTTTCCGTGAAAAATGACGGCTGTCTGGTTACGTCGATTCCTTATGACAGCGGGTTTGAAATTTGGATAGACGGCGTGTGTGTAAAACCACAAAAGATAAACATGGCGTTTTTAGGAGCCGCAATTACGAAAGGGGAACACAGGGTTGAAATTATTTACCATGCGGCAGGAGTTACGATGGGAAAATTAATTTCGTGCGCTGGACTTTTGATGTGGGGGTTTTTGCTGGCAATGGACCGGCGGCGGAATGGAGCGGGCAGTTTCTGCTAGTCTGCCCGTTCCTTATGCAATATCCTTTTTGGGATACCAATAGTAAGCCGTTAAAATTCCGGCAAGAGCCAGAATCACGCCAACGGTAAAATACGGTCCGTCGATCCTGCCTTCTGTGACGATAAACGTTCCTTCCGTATAGCTAAAAGGCGTGACGTATTTCAAAAAATCCATCTTGTCTAACAGATTGGAGATGATATTTAAAAAATAAAAAACCGCCGCCAGCCCAAGCCCCATTCCAAGCCCGCCTTTGCTTAAAAAAGCGGAGACGCCAAAACAGATAGATGCAATTTCAATCTGAAGAAACAAATAGGCAAAACACAAAAGGGCAAGCGTCCCGTAATCGGGCGTTTCCTGAATAAATGCGATTCCCGCCATTGTGACAATGCTGACAACTCCGTTTAGGATTAAAATCTGCGTGAGTATGGCGGCAAATTTCTGCAATACGGCATTTTGGCGGCGGATTGGATGCGTAAGCAGAAATTCAGCCGTTTGTTCTTTTTCTTCTTTTGCAAGAGAAGAAATGCCGAGCAAGGCGGCAAAAAAAGCTCCTCCAAGCCCAAGGATATTTCCGCATTCCACACAAAAGAATCCGATAAATTCCCCAAAATTGAGTTGATCCATTCCAAATGCCGCTGAAAATGCGCCCATATCAGCAAACATTCCGCTAATATCCGTCATCTGCTGTTTCATTTCCGGATATACTAGAATGCAGATAAGAAGCATTCCGGAAATAATTGCAGACCAAATCCACAACATATGTTTCCCACAGGAAAGTTCATGCCGAAATAATACCATTTAAAAAACCTCCTTTTTCTGCCGGTCATTCATAATAATGTATGAAAATTTCTTCTAGATCCGGTTCCGTAATCGAAATATCCGTGATAGGAAGCGGAGCCAAAAATGATAGAAGCGTTTTTAAGTTTCCGCTATACAAAAAACGTATGCCCTCACTGTCAGTCTGCATATCTTTGATCCCGCAAAGTTGATTTGAAAGTTCCGTCACTCCTCGCAAAACGACGCGTTTTGCCTGTGTATGCCCAAGATGGTCCATTTGGTCGGAAACGAGTAGTTTGCCTTCGCGGATCACGGCTGCATGTTTGCAATATTTCTGCACTTCCGACAACGCATGTGAAGATAAAAAAATGGTAGAGCCCTGTTTATTGCGTTCCTGTAAGATCTTATAAAATTCCCTCTGGATCAGCGGGTCTAAGCCATTCGTTGGTTCATCTAAGATACAAAGCCGCGGCATATGCTGCAGCGCGCATACAATCGAAACTTTTTTGCGGTTGCCAAGAGACAGTTCACATATTTTTTTGTTCCGGTCAAGAAGAAGCCTTTCACAAAGGCGGTTTGATTCCGCAGCGCAGTCTTTTTTCCTGAAATCCGCGGAAAGCTTGATTAGGTCTTTTACTTTCATATTGTTGTAAAAAGCAGATTCGGACGGCATATAGCCGGTTTCGGAAAGGATTTCTTTTGGATGCGTTAAAATGTCCTTGCCCATAATTTTGGCGCTTCCTTTTGTCGGGGAAATCAGTCCCAGTAAAATACGGATTGCCGTACTTTTACCTGCCCCGTTCGGACCGATAAATCCGAAAAAATCCCCTTCTTGGACGGTTAGATTCATGTCAAGAATCCCTCTTGCTTTTCCATAGTATTTTGTCAGGCCTTTCGTCTCAATTATATTCATTCCAGTTATGCTTCCTTTCACAGAACAATCCTTGCTTGTTAGTTTCTATTGTACTATAATTTCTATTTTATTTGAAGAGGAAAAAGTTTTTTTCATTTTTATCTGGCAGATGTAGTTTATAACAAAAAATAATCTGTTGGTGACATCGGTCTAATTTGTTCTATCCCGAGTGACGAAATCTAATTTAGAAAAAAGTTGGAAAAGACAAAGCGGCAGGAAGTTTTTGTACTGGAAATGGAGGGATAGCATATGGGCGTTGTTTGTATCCACGATACATTAAATGCAAACCACACCGCGGTTTATGCGAAGACAGAAAATAAGGAGAATAAGAAGCGGGACAGTGTGGTAGAGGAGTTTAAACGGAAACATCCAAAAGAGGCTTCGCATGTAGACAAACAAGTCCGCGCGGGCAGGGCAGTCAGATTAAAAAACAATGCCCAGAATGTTTCTACGCAAAATATGACTTTGGCAGAGTATAAGAAGTATTTTTACTCTCTTTTGGATACGATTCCCTATGATCCGACGAGAGTGAATGACACGACAGTTCTTGACATTACGGAGGAAGGCTTTGAGCAGATGAAATGTGATCCGGATTATGAAGCATGGGTTTTGGGTTATTTTGTGGAAGACAGAGCTGTGCATAATCCTTTTTTTGGCTTAAACGGGCAGAGTGGAATGTTTATCCGTGAGCATTTTGGCGCATCGATTGAAGAACATCATGGAGAAGGTTACAGTAAATCCAAGATGAGTGGGAAAACAGAAAAAAACGATGAGGAGTCATGGTGGACAAAGCGGCGGAAACGTCAAAAAGCCTTAATGAAACAAAACGAAATCAAAGCCAGAAAAGAAGCTTGCGCAAAAAGTGAAGCGATTCAAAGGGAGTACGTCCGCCAGCTCTATGAGAGCAGGCAGCGGCTGCACAGTTTTCTTGTTTCGGATTCACAGGAAATGCCGCTATTGAGGAAAAAAGAAAATCCTTCTTCTGCGGCGGCGGCAGTGACATATGACAGCCTCATGGATTTAATGAATGTAAAATTAAGCGGATTGTAAGAGAAACAAAGATGCCGGACAGGAAACAAAAATTTTGTTCCCTGTCCGGCATTTTTGTAATAACTGCTTTTCTATATGGATAAAATCAGTTATAATAATATAGGAAAATATGCAGCGCTATATTTGGGAGGACAGTATGGGAAAAGAAGATTATAGTAAAGCATTTAAGTTAGGAAAGAAGGATTATCAGGCGAGAATGCTTCGCGGGGTGAAGCCTACTCTGCTTGTATTAGACGATATTTTGCCAGAAAAAGGATCTTACTCTGAATCACAGCTTGGTTTGACGCAAATCCCGATTGATCAGATTGCAGGCACGAAAACTTTTGCGCGGAGCAGTTCGTTTGCAGGGAACTTTATGCCGATTTTAAGGGAGAGCACAGAGTTTGCCGTGAAATGGGCGGAGCTTAGTTCAAGCCATTTGAATGAGGGGATACGCGATCCGGTGAAAGCCTATGAATATATGAATCAATTTTACATAGAAGAAGGCAATAAACGCGTCAGCGTGATGAAATATTTTGGCGCGGTTTCTATCCTTGGGTATGTGACGCGCATTATTCCAAAACGCGCGGAGGACAGGGAGAACAAAATATATTATGAGTTTATGGACTTTTATCAGTTGGCTCCAATTAATTATATCTGGTTTTCCAAGGAAGGCAGCTTTGCCAAACTGCAAAAAGCCGTCGGTAAAGAGCCGGGGGAGGTTTGGTCAGAAGAAGAATTGCTCCGGTTTAGTTCCGTTTATTCGAGGTTTGCCGCGGAATATCAGGCAAAGGGCGGCGGCAAGTTAAACATTACAGTCGGAGATGCATTTTTATCTTTGATTACCTTGTACGGCTATCAGGAAATTGATGAAAAGACGACAAGCGAAATTCAGGAATTAGTGACGAAAAGCTGGGAAGAATTTGTCCTTTTGGCGGAAGATGCGGTAGTGGATTTAAAAATGAAGCCGAACCAGAAAAAGAAATCGCTGCTTGAGATTCTGCATCCTTCTGCTCCGCGGCATTTAAAAATAGCATTTATCTATGAAAAGACGGCGGGGACTTCCGCATGGACGTATGCGCATGAATTAGGCAGGCTTCATTTAGAACAGACGTTTCCGGAAGTGATTGAGACGATTTTTTACGAAAATGGCACATTGGAGCAGATTGACTCTTTGCTGGAAGCCGCCATTGCCGAGGGGTGCAACCTGATATTTACGACAACGCCGCCATTTGCGCAGGCGAGCGTAAAAGCGGCGATTGCAAATCCGAAAATACAGATTCTAAATTGCTCGTTAAATACGTCCCACCGCTATATCCGGACATATTATGCAAGGATGCATGAAGCGAAGTTTTTAATGGGGGCGATTGCCGCGGCAATGGCGGAGAACAGCCGTCTGACGTATATCGCGGACTATCCGATTTACGGTTCGATTGCCAATATTAACGCATTTGCGCTGGGCGCGAAAATGATAAATCCACGCGCGAAAGTATTTTTGGAATGGTCGACGAAAAAAGAAATTGACATAGAGGAAAAAATTAGAAAAAGGGGATCTTCCTGCGTTTCCGGAAGGGATATGGTGATTCCGGAAGAAGCGTCCCGTTTCTTTGGGATTTACCATATAGATGAATGGCATCCGAGAAACTTAGCGATGCCGATCTGGCACTGGGGAAAGTTTTATGAGCAGTTAATTCGGACGATTATGGAAGGGACATGGAAATATGACGACGATCCTTCCGTAAAAAAAGCGATCAATTACTGGTGGGGAATGTCGGAAGGCGTTGTCGACGTTATCTGTTCGAAATATCTGCCGAATGGGACAAAGCGTTTGGTGGATCTGTTAAAAACTACAATTTGTTCGGAAACGTTTAATCCTTTTTCTGGGATCTTATATTCCCAGACCGGCGTTGTTTCAGATGATCCGGACGGCAGTCTGACGCCTGAGGAAATTATGACGATGGACTGGCTTGCTGATAATATCATTGGCAGGATACCTGCAAAAGAAGAATTAAAGGAGCAGGCAGAGCCTGTGATTGACCAGCAGGGGGTAAAAAAAGAGGAAGGTTAATAAACTTATGAAAATACTGGCGGTTTCAGATGTGGAGTCAAAGTATCTCTGGGAATATTTTGATAAGAGTAAGCTAAAAGATGTGGACTTAATTATTTCCTGTGGGGATTTAGATCCGTATTATCTTTCTTTTTTAGTTACGATGACGACGGCTCCCGTTTTATATGTCCATGGCAACCATGACGGGCGTTATCAGAGTATCCCGCCAGAGGGATGCACTTGTATAGACGGACGGATTTATGACTATCAGGGGATACGGATTCTGGGTCTTGGCGGGTCTATGCGGTATAGTGAAGGGACGCATCAGTATACGGAATGGCAGATGCGCCAGAGGGCGGCGAAATTGCGGTTTAGACTCTTTCAAAAACGGGGGTTTGACATACTTGTGACACACTCTCCCGCATATCAGTTGAATGACGGGAGGGATTTGCCGCATCAGGGTTTTCAGGTGTTTAGGACTTTAATGGAGAAGTACAAACCGAAGTTTTTTTTGCATGGGCATGTGCATATGACGTACAGCAGACAGCAGAAACGGTATGATAAGTATCAGGAAACGCATGTGATCAATGCGTTTGAAAGATGTGTGTTTGAGTATGACGCGAAAGAGCCAAAGGAAACGATTTGGGCGCCGTGAGGGAAGCGAAATCATCTTCCAAACAGACCCGCTTTTGCTCAGATAAGCTCGCAGCGGTTCTAAGTTCGTAAAAAACCTCACTAAGAACCGGCGGCTTATAATGGTCTGTGTGGAAGATGGTTTCGCTTCTATCTTGGGGGTTGGGGGACGGAAGGAAGTTTGGTCAGGTTTTTGTATTTTATTACGTCTTTTATTAATAACTTGTTTTGGGCTTTTATAAATGATTCAATAAAATCATAGTCTATTTTTTGGGGCGAAGATATGGGCAGTTCTATTTCAACATTGTTTAGGGCGTCCTCGTTAAAGGAAGTCTGTCCCCATGAAAAATTACGGAAAGATTTTTTCATTGCAGTTAGTAAGTAACAGGCTAGTTCTTGTGTCAGGGGGCGTTCTTTGAAGGACATAATTTTTATTTTATCTCCAGTGAAATATGGTTTTTCCTGATAAAATATTGTCGCAGTGTCTTGCCCAAATGATATGGTTGGCGCTTGGTTTAAATAGGATATATCTTGGTTAATGTATCCTCTTATGCCATTATTAGCGCTGCTGCGCGCAACATATGGGTATGATCCATTAAATTTTATGGAATTAGCGTTGAATTTTTTTTTGGAACTCTCGATGTGGAATAAACCGTTTTTTCCGCCAATTTTAAAAGGCTGGTATTTTATTTCGGAATTTAAAAATTTATTTAGCGCTGTTTTTTCGTTTAAGGATAATTCGCTGTCATTCAGCCCGCTGGTTTGAAAGAAGGAGTTGAGTGTGATCATACATTCATTTTCAAGTTCTTTTATATAGTTTTCCATATATTTATAGTTTACATGGTTATTTTCATCAATAGGAAGGACTATTTGCGTATTTTTTAAGGCAATTTTGGTTGCTTTTTTATTATAGGAGAATTTGTTTGCAATCGCTTTTTTTATGCTTGCCATTAAATACAGCGCTGTTTTTTCGTTTAGAAATTCTGACTGCAAAACGCTTGTTGCGCCGTGTCCGTCTTTCAGATAAAATGGAGTCTCAAGATAGACAATATTTTGGTTGTTTGAATGTATCAGTATAGTTGGTTTGCCGCTTGGGTTATTTAATGCTTTTTCTGTAAGTGAGAGATAGGAAATAATGCCGTTGTTTAAAGTGGCTTGTCCGTAAAAAGGATACGTTGCAGCGCTTTCTACCGTTAATTCTGGGATCTTGAGCGGGTCGATTTCATGTTGCGGCTGCCAGTTCAGTACATTTATAAGTTTAAATTTATCGAATTTAACCATCAATGTCACCTCTTAAAATTGCTGATATTTTCCAGCCCAGATATTCTTTTATCGTATTTCTGAAGTCATCTTCTGTCGGAGTGATATTCAGCTTGATATGCTGGGTAAATGTCCAATCGTCGCCAAGAAGGCTGATTGTATCTTCTATATATTCATTTTCAGTAAAGTAATGGAGATATGATTTTCCATATAATACTAAATTCACAATTTCTTCATAACGTTCGATCGCGTTGTCCGTATTTTTTAAATTTGTATCTTGGCTTGATTTTTTTCTGTTTTGCCTTGTATATCCATCATTAGAAAAGTCTATAAATTTTACGATTTGTTTTTCATTGTGCGGCAAACCAACTTCAAAAACATAGATTGCGGTCTGCACTCCGGCTTTTCCCTTAAAAATATCAGCCATATGGATGCTTGCGAGAAGCGTATTGTTTTCCAGTATGTCTTTTGTATATGGCAGTCCATTGCCGCTTCCGGCATTCTCTTGAATCAGGATTGCGGCTTTTCCGTTTTTCATTTTTGAAAGAGCTTTTTTTACGAAAATAAAGCCTTTTCCGGGAGCAGAGTAGGGCGGGTTGAGTAAAAATACATTTGCAAGGAAGTCTTTGCCATTCAATTCGCCCTGTTCATATTTCCCGTCGTATTCTGTCAAACTGTCTTTATGAAGAATGTTTGAGGAACCGTCACCCATTAGAATCATATTTAACACAGCCAATAAATAGATGTCGGAGCGTTTTTCAATTCCTAATAGCTGTTTGTATTTAATGTCTGCAATTTTATAGGTTAATTCCTTGGGGCTGTGTATACGGTCTTGGGCGTCTTTTATCATTAATTTCATAGAAGATATAAGAAATCCTGCAGAACCGGCGGCATAGTCCCATACATAGCTGTCTTTATTTACCTGAGCTAGTTTTGCCATTAATTCTGTTACATAACGGGGAGTCAGAACTACATCATTTTTATCACTGTCAGGAATATCGACCCACGCATTTAGCGTATTGAATAGTTTGCCAGTAAAATCTAGGTGTTTTGCAGAAGTGAATATTGGCATAACATCATTTTTTACGAGTGTATAGACGCTTTTTAATTTACTTTCCCCATGATTTGGCTTCCATAAATCGGAGTATATAAAAACCCGTGATAAATCATTTATTATCATTTCTTTTTTTTCGCGGGGAAGGCTTTTTTCTTCCAAAAAAGAATCAATTTTGTTGATTAATACTCTGCCATCGTTGGTTTTTGCCCCTGTTTCACTTTTTAATTCTGCGATTTCCAAAGGGGCGATTTTACCTTCTACGCCAAGTCCCGCCATAATCATTCCTGTCACAAGTTCAACGCGAGAACCAACAGAGATTTTCAGGTTATCCTGCATTGTTTGGTTTAATTTTTTTAATTTTATCTCAATTTGGTTTTCATATTCTCTGGCTTTCGATTCAATTTCTTCTTCCGTTAAGCCTGCCTTGTCGATTTCTTCTATAAATGCGGTTTGGTTTTTCTTTAGCAAAAAAGATAAATCGCTATAATTGCCAATTTTCTTTGGAATGCAGAAATTTTCGAATGAAATGTAATAGACGGCAATTTCAGTTGTCAACATGTCGCTTTCATCATAGTAGCCATTTATGCCAACTGCAACGGCTTCTTTATAACTAATGCTATGTTCTACGATAGCGTTTGCATAGTGGACAGCTCCATTCACGGCATATTTATTTACGTTTGTGAAATTTTCGGAACCGTCTTTTTTCTTATTGTCTACTTTGCCGTCAGCGGTTAATTTTATAAAGTTTCCTTTTTTTCCTTTGACTTCAATCATTACAGGGATTCTTCTCATTTGTTTTGTTTCTAAAAATATTTTAATGTCTGGGATATTTGCGCCGAAACCGCCGTTTTTGGACGGGGCTTTTTTTAAGGCATTTTCGATTTCAGAATTTATCGGTTCGGTTTTTAAATAATACTTTTCGCCTGCAAGCTGTTTTTTTGCTAAATCTTGAATTTGTTCTTCAATGCTTCTTACAGATTTCTCTGGCATAGTTTTCCTCCAAGTGTTTTTTCGCTTTTTTGCCTTTTATGGTAAAACAGTAAAATATAAGTAAAGTATATTACATATTTGGGAGAATAACAATGGGATTGACTTTTCACATATGCAAAGTATATACTTGAAAAAAACATTAGGAGGAATGTGAAACGATGAAAGAGTTAAAACCAATGAAAGAAGGAAAAGTGCGCGAAGTATATGACACAGGGGACAGCATTGTGATGGTTGCCACTGACAGAATATCTGCGTTTGACCGTATATTAAAAAATGAAATTACAAAAAAGGGCGCGATTTTAACGAAAATGTCGAAATTTTGGTTTGATTTTACGAGGGATATTGTGCCGAACCATATGATTTCTACGGATACGTCGGATATGCCGGAGCATTTTAGGACGGCTGCGTTTGATGGAAACAGCATGAAGTGTAAAAAGTTGGAAATGCTTCCGGTGGAATGTATTGTGAGGGGGTATATTACAGGAAGCGGCTGGGAAAGTTACCAAAAGGACGGCTGTGTCTGCGGCATCCGCCTGCCGGAAGGTTTAGAGGAATCCGCGCAGCTTCCGGAACCTATCTATACGCCGACGACGAAAGCGGAGATTGGACTGCATGATGAGCATATTACATTTGAAGGAAGCGTGGAGATTTTAAAGAAGCTTTATCCGCAGAGAGGGGCGGAGTACGCAGAGAAAATCAGAGATTATACGATTGCTTTATATAAGAAGTGCGCAGAATACGCGCTGGGGAAAGGGATTATTATTGCAGACACGAAGTTTGAATTTGGGCTTGATGAAAATGGAGCCGTTATGCTTGCAGATGAAATGCTGACGCCGGACAGCTCCCGTTTTTGGCCGCTGAAAGGTTATGAATCCGGCAGGCCGCAGCCTTCTTTTGACAAGCAGTTTGTAAGAGACTGGTTAAAAGGACAGGAAGACGGCGCGGATACGCTGCCGGAGGAGATTGTGGCAAAAACTGTAGAGAAGTATGAGGAAGCGTATGAATTGTTGACGGGAGAAAAGTTTTCGTAACAGAGGAAAAGGAGAAAAAGCATGAGTACAGATAGATATGTAAGCCCATTGTCTGAGCGTTATGCCAGTAAGGAAATGCAGTATATTTTTTCACCGGAAATGAAGTTTCGGACATGGAGAAAATTATGGATTGCATTGGCGGAGACGGAGAGGGAACTTGGCATTGCGATCAGTGAAGAACAGATTGAAGAATTAAAAGCGCATAAAGATGACATTAATTTTGACGTTGCAAAAGAACGTGAAAAGATTGTCCGCCATGACGTTATGTCCCATGTGTACGCATATGGGCGGCAGTGCCCGAAAGCGAAGGGGATTATTCATCTGGGCGCAACGTCTTGCTATGTGGGGGACAATACGGATATTATCGTGATGGCGGAAGCGTTCCGTTTGATTAAAAAGAAACTGGTTAATGTAATGGAAAAATTATCCCGTTTTGCAGACAAATATAAGAGCCTGCCGACTTTGGCGTTTACCCATTTCCAGCCTGCGCAGCCGACGACGGTTGGCAAACGCGCGACGCTCTGGCTTTTGGAGTTTCAAATGGATTTTGAGGATCTTTCGTATGTAATGGACAGTTTGAAACTGCTTGGATCGAAAGGGACGACGGGCACGCAGGCGAGTTTTTTGGAATTGTTTGACGGGGATAATGAAAAAGTGGACAAGATCGATCCGATGATTGCTGAAAAGATGGGATTTAGGGATTGTTATGCCGTGTCAGGGCAGACGTATTCCAGAAAAGTGGATGCAAGGGCAGTGAATGTTTTGGCGGGGATTGCGGCAAGCGCTTATAAGATGTCAAATGATATACGTTTATTGCAGCATTTAAAAGAGGTGGAAGAACCGTTTGAAAAGAATCAAATCGGATCGTCTGCCATGGCGTATAAACGCAATCCTATGAGAAGTGAGAGAATTGGCTCTCTTGCGCGTTATGTGATGATCGATGCGCTGAATCCGGCGGTTACTTCCGCGACGCAGTGGTTTGAGCGGACGCTTGACGATTCGGCAAATAAACGGTTAAGCATTCCGGAAGCGTTTCTGGCGACGGACGGCATATTGGATTTATGCCTAAACGTTGTGGACGGCCTTGTGGTCTATGATAAAGTCATTACGAAACATCTGATGGCGGAACTGCCGTTTATGGCGACAGAAAATATTATGATGGATGCAGTGAAAAAAGGCGGCGACCGTCAGGAACTGCATGAGAAAATCAGGAAGCTTTCAATGGAAGCAGGGGCAAATGTAAAACAAGAAGGAAAAGAAAATAATCTGTTGGAGCTGATTGCGGCAGATCCGTCTTTCCGGCTGACGTTAGAGGAATTAAAGGCTTCTATGGATCCGTCTAAATATGTAGGGCGGGCGCCAAGACAGGTAGATCAGTTTTTAAAAGAAGTCATTTCTCCGATTCTAAAAGAAAATGAAGCGTTATTGGGCGTAAAGGCAGAAATAAATGTATAAAAAAAGGGTCTTTAGATCCGTTCTGATATTGGAATGTTTTTTGCTGTGTCTTACTTTTGGCGTAAAGGACGGAAAAGAGCCGGAGACGAAACGGGAGGCAGTTTACGAATTTCATGATTCGTCTGCCGGAGTTGCCATGGCGTTTCAGGAACATATTTTTGAGGCGGGCATTATTCCGAAGGATTTACAGATAGTTCGTTTGACCGTAGAGGAAAAAGCGTCTCTGGTTTATACCTTTTTACAGGGGCCAAGGGCGTATCGGGAAAAGTGGCCGTGGTCTGGCGACTGGTGTGAAAGGCTGGTTCAGGGAAATTCGTTTGGCGCGTTTGGCTGTGGTCTGTGCTGTATGGCGAATATTTACAGCACTTTGTCTGGTTATGAATGTTCTCCATGGGATATGTATGAATTTGCGACGCAGGCTTCCCTTTACTACCCCAGCAGTGAAAGCGGCGCAATCGGCTGGGAAGATATGCAGACGACGCTTACGGCTGCCGGATTTTCATGTAGTTTGTGTGTAAAACCTGCAACGTATGAGGAATTTCAGGAGCAGATGAAGCATACGCAGTCGGCAATCGTCTTAGTCAGCAGTAATTATGACGCCACATACTGGCAAAATACGCCGGGGCATTATGTGAATATCTGGCTCTATCAGGAAGATACCGATTTGGTTCTTTTAGCAGAGCCGGGGAACCCTGAAAAAAACAGGACGTGGATTCCACTCCGTTATGTGTACGATGCATTAAAATTAGTCAGCCCGTACCAATATTTGGCGGTGGCATTTTATGCGGAAGAAGCCAATGGCTGGAAATGGAATGGGATTGATGATAATTGGAATGGAAGATTTTAAATAAATTTAGATAATTTACTTAAGAAAAAGAAATAGTCAGACGATATATAGAGTAACAAATCTAATTTAAGGAGGGATTGGCCGCATACGGATATGAAGGATATTTTAGAGTTTCTTCGGTAATGTTAGTTTCAGGAATGGCGGATTCGACTTCACAGCGCAGGCAGGAAGAACGCCAGTCTGGCAATCAGCAGGAGTTTAGGGCGGTTTTAGAGGAAAAGACGAAACAGTTACAGGAAAACCGCCTTTTGGAAGGAAAAACGATTGGATACACCAAAACTGGCCAGCTTTGTTTTGCGCAGGCATTAAAAAGAAGCTATAATTAGTGGGAAAATGAGGAGCGCCCCAGTGTTTTGAAGATCAAAACGCTGGGGCAATTATGAAGAAATCAAAAAATACCACATGACTGAGAAACTGTTTCTTTGATGTCATCAGCATAGCAATCTTATATGAATAGAGTATGAACAAAGAGAGAATATATTGTAAAACACTGACGTCAGACGTTTTGAAGCGCCCAAATTTTTATTGCGGCAAATCAAGTAATCTGTTACGATATTTTTAGTAAAACATAAAGTGAGGAAAGTATGGCAGATTTAGGCAATCCAAAACATACCATCGCGGTATTACAAAAGTATCAGTTTCATTTCCAAAAAAAGTACGGTCAAAACTTCTTGATCGATCCCCATGTGTTGGAAAAAATTATCCGCGCCGCTCATATCGGGAAAGAAGATTTTGTGTTGGAAATCGGGCCGGGGATTGGCGCGATGACACAGTATCTGTGTGAAGCGGCAAGAGAAGTGGCGGCAGTGGAAATCGACGGGAATTTGATTCCTGTGTTAAAAGACACCTTAAGCGCCTATGATAATGTGGAGGTCATTCATGCAGATGTTTTGAAGCTGGATTTAAAAGAAATGGTTCAAAAGAAGAATGGAAACCGTCCGTTTAAAGTTGTGGCGAACCTTCCCTATTACATTACAACGCCGATTGTCATGGGCTTGCTCGAAAGCCGCCTTCCGGCGCAAAGCATTACGATTATGGTGCAAAAAGAAGTGGCGGAACGTATGCAGGCTCAGGCGGGCGGCAAAGAGTATGGCGCGCTTTCCCTTGCTGTGCAGTATTATGCAGAAGCGGAAATTGTCGCAAATGTGCCGCCAAATTGCTTTATGCCAAGGCCAAAGGTGGGGAGCGCAGTGATCCGCCTGATGAGGCATGAAACGCCGGTTGTGCAGACAGAAGATGAAAAACTGATGTTTCGTTTGATACGGGCTTCTTTTAACCAGAGGAGAAAGACGCTGGCGAATGGCCTTGCCAATTCTGGTGTGTTTCCGCTTACAAAAGAGCGGATACAAGAGTGTATAAAAGAACTGGGCGTTTCGGAAACAGTCCGTGGGGAAACGCTTTCTTTGGAACAATTTGCCCGTTTAAGCGATTTATTTAAAAGAGAACTGCCTTAAATAAGGGGAAGATCAAATATCGCTTTTTTGTCTGTTGCAGGATTCACAGAGCATTTGGCAGTTTTTTGGGCGCGTATGCTCAGATGTTTTTCGTTTCTGTCTAATAAGTATTCATAGCCCTTTCATTTCCCGCCGGCAAATCGGGAAAACGGTTTTTACCCAGTTAATTACGCTTAGGAAATTAATCTTCAGTTTCAATATGCTTACGATCTCCTATCCATCTTAGAGCCGTTTCAAGAGTGCGTCTTTTTGCCTTCCTGTGCGCCAAAAAGCTCGTCTTTGCCGAATAAAGTGAGCTGGGTGTAAAGAATAGGGGAAGAAGCGTAACAGGTGGCAATCAGTTTTTTTAGACCGAGGGATTGGAAGTTTATGGCGAAGTATTTGAAAAAGTTGCTTTCAAACGGGTCGTCGCAGTTGCATAAAACGGTTTTATTGAGGAAATATGATTTATAGTGTTTTAATTCGCGTTCAATTAGGGATAATTGCGTGTAAAACTCGTCGCATTTAAAAGAAACAAGGAAGGAAAAGCGTGGAATAATCTAAAGAGTTCTTTCATATATTGATAATATGAAGCGATTTTTCTATCAAATTTTTTGCGGAATTGCATTTTTTTTACTAATCCCGATTGTTGTGACGCTTTTGATTCAGGGAACGGGAACGGATTCTGCGGAAAATCTCTCATTTATGCCGTCAACGGAAGAACAGGAAGGCGAGTTGAACGAAGATTTTTTGCGTGGAATTGTGGCAAATGAGATTTCTATGGATACGGAACCGGAAGCGATAAAAGCGCAGGCAGTAATTGCAAGGACAAACTGTCTAAGGGCAATGGAACGCGGTGAAAGTTTGCCGGAAGGGCTGACAAAGGGCGAAATGGTCCGGCTTTGGGGGCAGGAGAATTTTTCTGAACGGTACAGTCTGCTTGAAAGCAGCATTGAAGCGACAAAAGGGGTTTCCATGGTATATAACGGCTCGTATATTCAGGCGGACTTTCATAAAATCAGCGCAGGCTATACAAGAGACGCCGCGGAAGTCTATGGAAACGAAGATTTTCCTTATTTAAAAAGCATAGACAGCCGTATGGATATAATTGGCGAAGATTTTTTAAAAGTCATATTTTATACTCCAAATGAGCTTATTGCGAAAGGAGGGGAACTGTTTACGGACGAGACGAAAGCGGCGGCCGCAGAGATGTCAGCTTCTGGCTTTATGGAAAAAATCTCTATATCAAAGAGGGATAAAGCCGGTTATGTTACGGAAGTGGTGATTGACGGAAAGCCGCATTCAGGTGAGGAAGCGCGTTTGTTGTATGGCTGGAATTCTTCTAATTTTTCTTTGAAGGAAGTGGATGGGGAAATCCGCGTTACGACGAAAGGGCTTGGGCATGGATTAGGCGTGAGCCTGCATGGAGCCAATGAATTAGCGAAAGATGGATTTTCCTACAAAGAGATTTTGAAATATTTTTATTCAGGAATTGAATTTGTTACACAGTATGATTGAATAAAAGTAAAAAATACGCACAGACTATAGTCAGCAAGAGTTACTGAACGGTAACAGCTAATATGACTATGGATGGTGATAAAATGAGACGAGGGAATTTTTTCCGGAGAAACCAGTATAAAATAGCGGCAGTATGTATTATAGCAGCTGTTTTAGGCGTAACTGGCGTGTACATGCTAAACAGAAGGGAAACAAAGGAAGAACCAAAACAGCAGGTGGCGGCAGAGCAGCCAAACGAGACGAAACGGACAGTTGTCAGCCAAAAGGAACCAGAGAAGGAACTTCCGGCGGAAACAGAATCGGAAGACATGGAAGAAACAAAAAGCGTGTCTGCCGTGATTCATCCGAAACGGGAAGAAGTGATCCGGAAGGTGGAAGTGAACACAGCGAAAGCAGAAGAAGCGGAACCAAGTAAAACGGAAGAAACAGCGGAAACGTCAGCGGTGAAAAACGCGCCGCCCGCAGAGATTCATTTTGATGCATCCGCAGGGCTTTTATGGCCGGTTTCAGGATCTGTGATTTTGGATTACAGTATGGATCAAACTGTGCATTTTATGACGCTTGACCAATATAAGTACAATCCGGCTGTGATTATCGCAGGAAATGTCAATGACAAGGTAAAAGCGGCCGCAAGTGGGAAAATAACGGATATTTCCACGAATGAAGTGACGGGCTGTACGGTGACTATGGATATTGGAGACGGTTATACGGCAGTTTATGGACAGTTAAAAGAGGTGCCATATGAAACGGGCGCCTACATTGAAGCCGGAAATACGATTGGTTTTGTGAATGAACCGACGAAATATTATTCTCTGGAGGGGAGCAACGTCTATTTTGCGTTGGAAAAAGACGGAGTTCCTATCGATCCCGTAGAATTTTTCCAGTAACAGTTTCCTAAAGAGGAATGTGGCAAAAGCAGAAATGTATGGCTTTTGCCGCATTTTTTGTTTTGGCGTTTTTTCGCAAAATAATGCCTATTTCCACGAAAAATAAAATTTTCCTTGATATTTCAGGTTATACAACGTATAATAGGCGTTGGTATTTATGCAGACAAGACGTTTTATGTATGATTATCAGCCGCAGGAAGACCTTCGGTAACAGCATAGAACGTTTTTTCTATTTTATTGGAAAGTAAGCCTGATGAAAGCGCGGATAAGATGGACGAACCAAAAAAGAGAAGTTACGTTTATATCGTAGAATGTAGTGACGGCACCTTTTACACGGGCTGGACGACGGATGTGGAAAAGCGGGTTGCCAAGCATAATGCTAAAAAAGGAGCTAAATACACAAGATCCCGTCTTCCGGTTAAGCTGGCATATGCGGAAGAAGCTGAGACGAAACAGCAGGCGATGCGAAGGGAAGCGGAGATTAAGCGGTTAAGCAGGCAGGCAAAGCAACAGTTAATCGATCATAGAAAGGAAGTTTATGGAAACAATGAAATTTGAGGAGTTAGGGCTTTTGCCCGAAATTTTACGCGGTATAGAGGAGATGGGATTTGAGGAAGCGACGCCGATTCAGTCTCAGGCGATACCGGTAGTTATGAGCGGCAGCGACGTAATCGGGCAGGCGCAGACGGGAACCGGAAAGACGGCGGCGTTTGGCATCCCGATGTTACAGAATATGGACAGTGAGCTGAAGAAAACACAGGCTCTTATTTTGTCACCGACAAGGGAACTGGCGATTCAGGTGGCGGAGGAACTCCGCAATTTGAGCAAATATATGCACGGCGTGAAAATCCTGCCTGTATACGGCGGACAGGATATTTCGAAACAGATCCGTTCCTTAAAGGGCGGGATACAGGTGATAGTTGGGACGCCCGGCCGTGTGATGGATCATTTGCGCAGAAAGACGATCCGCTGTGAGGACGTGAGAATGATTGTGCTTGACGAAGCAGATGAAATGCTGAATATGGGCTTTCGTGAAGACATTGAAACGATTTTGGAATATATACCGGAAGAACGTCAGACAGTGCTGTTTTCCGCGACTATGCCGAAACCGATTTTGGAAATCACGAGAAAATACCAAAAGGATGCAGTGACGATTAAGGTTGTCAAAAAGGAGCTTACTGTTTCAAATATTGAGCAGTATTATTATGATGTGAAACGCAAAGATAAGACGGAAGTTTTGACGCGGCTTTTGGATTACTATAATCCAAAGGGATCTATTGTGTTTTGCAATACGAAGCGTATGGTGGACGAGCTTTCCCATGAGCTGACGATGCGCGGTTATTTTGCGGAAGGTCTGCATGGCGATATGAAGCAGGCGCAAAGAGACCGCGTGATGGCGAACTTTCGGACGGGCAAGACGGATATTTTGATTGCGACGGACGTTGCGGCAAGAGGGCTTGACATTGATTATGTGGAAGCTGTTTTTAACTATGACATTCCGCAGGACGATGAGTATTATGTACACCGTATCGGCAGGACAGGCCGCGCAGGCCGCGCAGGCAAAGCGTTTAGTTTTGTCAGGGGCAAAGAGGTGTATAAGCTGAAAGACATTATGCGTTACTGCAAGACTAAGATTTTTGCGCAGCCGGTGCCGTCGTCTCAGGACGTAGCGCAGATGCGCGCGGAAAAAGTGATGGATAAGATTGAGACCATTATTGAAGAAGAAAACTTACAGAAGATGATTAATTTCATTGAAAAACAGATCAATGAATCAGATTATACAGCAATGGACATTGCAGCCGCATTTTTAAAACAGGCAATTGGCGGTTTAGAGACGGCTGCGGCTCCGGAGGGATATGGGGCAGACAGCAGATTTTCCTTTGGGGATACTGGAGCGGAGAGTGGAATGGTTCGTCTGTTTATCAATATTGGAAAGAAACAGAAGGTAAAACCGGGAGATATTTTAGGCGCAGTCGCAGGCGAATCTGGAATTTCAGGCGATTTGGTCGGCGCGATTGATATGTATGATAAATTTACATTTGTGGAAGTGCCATTGGAATATGGGAAAAAAGTTCTTCAGGCAATGAGCCATGCAAAAATTAAGGGGAAAGAGATTAATATTGAACCGGCGAATGGAAGATAGGATTGATGGGTTGTTTTTAGAGATAATTTAAAGATTTCTTTGTTAAGCTAGGGCGTGTTGGAAATGATGTTTCTGACACGCTTTTCTATTTGAAAAATAAAGGAGGATTTAAAGATGAGAAGATTATGGAAATGCGCGGCTGCATGGCTGCTTACAGGAGCGTTTGTAATGGGCGCCGCCGGCTGTGGAAGCGGCGGAAAAACGGATCTGGCGGATATGGATTCTGGCGGTTTGGACACAGCGGATGAAAGTGACAAAGAGGCGGCAAAAGGCCGTTATGTGGAAATTTTAAAAGAGACGCCCGACGGCGTGAATGCGATTGAGGAAATGGTAAGGCTGTCTGATGGAAGCGTGGCGTTTATCAATCCTTCTTCAGGGGATTTGCATACATCGGCGGACAATGGGGATTCATGGGAAACGAAAGAGATTCCGGTCTTGGCGGAACTTCTGTCAAATGAGAAAATTGATATCACCAGTATGGCGATTGCGCCTGACGGCGGCATTTTTTTCTCTTATGTAGACTGGGGCAGCGCGCAGGGGGATGGCGTAGGTGAGATTTATTATTATATTGACAAAGACGGCAATGCCGCAGAAATTTCTTTGACTGACGAGACGGGCAGTTATAACTTCTATTTGTCTGAAGCAAAGTTTATAGGAGAGCGCCAGTTGACTGCATTTATGAATGGAGGGAACGCGTACCAAATTGACTTGGATACGAATGCCATAACGCCGATGAGTCTGCCGGAAACTGTGGAAACCGGCGATGTAACGATGAGCGGATCAGGTCATATGTTTACAGCAGGGGACTATGTAATGTCAGATGAGTGGCTGTACCAGATTTCTGCAAAAGCCACGGTAGAGGATTTGACGCTTTGCGATTATCTGAAGGAGGCGTTTAAGGATAATCGTGGGATTGCGGTTTGCTTTGACAGTGAGGATCAGACGATGTATCTTGCGTCGGCAGACGGTCTTTACAGCCATGTAGTGGGCGGAAGCGTTATGGAGAAATTGTTAGACGGTGGCATGTCGAACCTTAGCGACCCGACGAAAAATGTTGTTTCTATTTTAAAGAACGGGGATAACAGTTTTTTGATGGCGTACGATGATGGGGAAATTGATTTGTATCAGTATGATAAAGACGTTCCTTCCGTTCCGACGCAGCAGATTACAGTTTATAGTTTAGAGCAGAATATGCTAATCAGTAAGGCAGTCAGTATATTCCGCAAAAACCATCCAGACGTTTTTGTAAAACAGGAAATCGGCATTTCCGGAGATTATGGCATGACAAGGGAAGATGCAATCCAAAATTTGAACACGAAACTTTTAGCGGGGGAAGGGCCTGATATTTTGCTGTTAGATCAAATGCCGATGGATTCTTATATTGAAAAAGGAATGCTGGCAAATTTAGAGGAAGTGATTGGGGAATTGGAAAAATCAAATCAATTTTTTTCAAATATTTTACGCGCATACCAGACGGACAGCGGGCTGTATGCCGTTCCGTTCCGTTATCAAATTCCGGTTTTAGTTGCCCAAAAAGGGAAGGCAGATGAAATTTCTGGTATTTCATCATTGACAGGCATTGTGAAAAAAGCGAGAGAAGATCTGCCAAATGCGACTACTGTATTAGGGACATACACTGCGGAAGAACTGTTGAACCGTTTATTTTTGGCAGGTTCGGATTCTTTTTTAGTCTATAGCGGAACAGATGGAGAGGCGCCAGAGAAGAAATTAGATGAAGGCGCGGTGAAACATTTTCTGGAGCAGGCAAGTGAAATTTATCAGGCGGAGCAGCAGAATATTACGGAAGAAAAATTAAACAATCATAATAAAAGCCTGACATGGTATGGCGAATCCGGCATTCAGTCGCCTTTAGAAACGCTTAGGGTGGACACAGGAAGCCTGTTTGATGTGGTTTCCGGCAATCAATCGTTTATCTTGGGGAAATTAAGTGGAATGACCGATGTGCAGATGGCGTTAGGAGGCCCGGACGGGGAACCGGAAAAGGGAATGTCTTATAAAATTATAGGAGGCGCGGAAGGAAAATTATTTACGCCAAATGGAATTGCAGGCATCAATGAGAAAACGAAAGAAAAGGAACTTGCCCTATCGTTTTTGGCGGAGTTATTGAGTGAGGAGACACAAAAGGCGGATTTGGACAATGGGTTTCCGGTCAATGCAGATGCGTATGATAAATTTACGGAGACATTGTATCCTGACCATTCATATGGATTTTCTGCGGCTACAGTGTCTGAAAATGGTGAAGAAAGCGGCACGGTGCATTTTTCGGCGCAGTGGCCAAGTGAGGAGGAAATTGCGGCGCTGAAAGAGCAAATCAGCGGTTTGGAGATTCCATCGCTTTCCGATAGCGTGGTTCTTTCGGCTGTGATGGAAAACGGCATTAAGGTGTTAGAAGGGGATATGGGCGTCGAAGAAGGGTGTGATGCGATTGTTCAAAAAATCGAACTCTATCTGGCAGAGTAGGGGGTGGTTTTTACTGCCAAGCTTAGCGGGAGTGACGCTTTTTGTCATTCTCCCGTTTGGCTATATGCTTTTTTCTTCGTTTTCGAATGGGTTTGTCAATTATAAAACGGTTTTGGCAAACGAAGCATTTCATTTGGCAGTGAAAAATACGCTCTGGTTTACAGGCGTGGGGATTCCTTTGCTGTTGTTTTTCTCCTTTGCGGCGGCGCTTGGGATTTATAAAAGTAAATATATGCGTTTGCTTAAGTCTGTGTATCTGCTGCCAATGGCAGTGCCGACGGCTGTCGTCGTTTTAATCTGGAAAGTTTTTTTCCACAAAGCGGGGGTTTTAAATCAGATTTTGGAATTGTTTCAGATACAAGCGGCAGACTGGCTTTCCGGTGGTATGGCGTTTTGGGTGTTGATTATCAGCTATATCTGGAAAAATCTGGGGTATACGATTGTCCTTTGGCTTGCAGGCATGTCTGCAATCCCAACGGCAATTACGGAGGCGGCGCGGGTGGACGGCGCAAGTGAATGGCAGTGTATCCGCTATATGATTCTGCCACAGCTTAAGCCTGTGTTTTATACGGTAACAATGCTTTCTTTTTTAAACTCTTTTAAGGTTTTTCGGGAAGCGTATCTGGTGGCGGGCGCCTATCCCCAAAAAAGTATGTATTTGCTTCAGCATTTGTTTCATAACTGGTTTACAAATCTGGATATGGATAAAATTTCCGCCGCCGCCGCGCTGCTTGCCGTGTTTTTTGCGCTGTGTTCGCTGGCGCTGCAGAATATGTGGGAAAAGGAGGAGTTTTCTTAAATGCGGATAAAAGTATTTCGGTTTGTTTTATTTATAGTGGGACTTTTGTTTTGCCTTCCTATTCTTGCGGTAATTTTAGGGGCGCTTAAAAGCGACAGGGAATTGATGACGGCGCTTTTGCCTGTGATTGGGGCAGGCGGCGGGAAGATTTCATGGCATTTACTGCCGCTTTATCCGACGGCAAAACATTTTATCAAATTGTTGTTTTATACTCCAGAGTTTTTTACGGTGTTTTGGAACTCAATGAAGATTGTGGCTTGTATTTTGGCGGGACAGTTATTTGTGGCGGTTCCGGCGGCTTTTGGATTTGCAAAGTTTTCGTTTCGTGGGAAAAATGCGTTATTTATGGCATATGTGATTTTGATGTTAATGCCGTTTAGCGTTATGATGCTGCCTTCTTATCTGGTGTTGGATCGGGTGAATTTGATGAACACGCATTGGGCGGTGATATTGCCCGCAGTATTTTCGACGTTTCCGGTTTTTTTAATGTATCGGGGGTTTAAAGCAATTCCAAAGGAGTTATATGAAGCGGCGAGGATAGACGGGGCGGGAGAGTGGCAGATTTTCTTTACAATCGGGCTTCCGCTTGGATCGCCGGGGATTTTATCGGCGCTTGTGTTGGGGTTTTTAGAATATTGGAATTTGGTGGAACAGCCGCTGGCGTTTTTGGAAGATCCTTCCCTATGGCCGTTGTCGCTTTACCTGCCGGAAATTCATCTGGCGAAGGCGGGCATGGCTCTGGCGGCCTCGGTAGTTACGTTGCTTCCTGCGGTGTTTGTGTTTTTTATGGGACAGGATTATTTGGAGCAGGGGATTGTGGCTTCGGGGATGAAAGAGTGAAGGGAGAGTGGCGGGTTTTGTGTTGTGCTGGGAGGTGGATAGTTTGGAATCTGGATTTTGGGGAGTGGGGATATGGATTAGGTGGTTGGGGGTGGATAGTGGAGTGTTGGTATTTTGGGGAAGTGTATATGGATTGGGTGGTTGGAAGTGTAATAGTAAAGTGTGTAATTTTTGATATTTGTGATGGGTGAAGGGATAGGGATTTTGGTGAGATGTGGTATGGCTTTATGTAGGCGGTGAAAAAATGGGAACTGGAATAGAATTGGCGGTTGTGGCTGGATTGTCAGTAAAATGATGGAAAAGTGTGTTGACTGATTTTAGGCTATGTGTGAAAAATGTGAAGTGAACGGATATGTAAGGGCGGAGAAGTGAAGCATTGGCGGTTTTGCAGTTGTAGAAAGTTTGGATCATTGATGGTTTATTTTTGAGGACATTGGTTGTTTGGGTATGGGTTGGAATTTGTTTTTTGAGTTGGAAAATAAGAAATGGAAAATCGAGAATATATATAAGGAGTAGGTAATGAGAAAATATAAGGAACGTGCAGTGAAATATTTTGCGGTGTTTTTGCTGTTTATGTTGGTTTGTACGATTGTTTCGAGGGGGATTTATGCGTGGCAGATGCCGAAGGTGGTGACGGAAACGGTGGAAACGCATACGTTGACGCGTAAAATTTTGGCGGACGGGGTTGTGCTTACGAAGGAGGAGGCGCCTGTGGTGGTGGAGGCTGGGATTTTGGTTGAGAAGGTTTGTGTGGTGGAGGGGCAGAAGGTGGAGATTGGGGATTTGCTTTTGCAGTTGGATTTGGAGGATTTGGATCGGCTGATTGGAGATTTGGATTTGCAGATTCGGGCGGAGGAAGCGAAGCTTGCGGAATTGAATGCGGCGGGAGCGGCTGCGGTGAATCGGGCAAATCAGGATTTAAAGGATGCTTCGGATAGTTCGGCGGGGGCAGTTAGTCAGGCGGACGGTGTGTATCAGGCGGCCAGAAGGGAGAGGGATTCGTTTCCTTCGGAAGAACAGTATCGGGAAAGCGCTTATCAGAAGGATGCGGAATATCAGAAGCTGCTTCAAGCTTCCCGTAAGAAGAAGGCGACGAAAGAGGAGAAGGAAGCGTTTGAGTTTTATAAGAAAAGTTTGGATGCGGCTCTGGCGGAAAGTTATGCGAAAGAGAAACAGGCTTTGGATGCGGCGGTTGCGGAGGGGGAAGCGGCAGTGCGGGAGGCGAATATGAGTCGTGAACAGGCGGTGAAACAGGCGCAGAGGGAATTAGAGGATGCGAAGAATAATGGTGGGAGCGGAACGAAGTTGGAACAGCAGAATCAGATCCATCTTTTGAAAGAGAAAAAAGAGAAGTTTTTGAATTTGAAGCAGGCGGAGGGGAAGGTTTTTTGCGAATTGTCTGGGTTTGTTGGGAGGATTATGGCTCAGGCGGGTGAACGGACGGCGGACACTTCGGCGCTTGTGGTAAGTGATGCAGCTGGGGAAAAGCTGTTTCAGGCAATTTTGCCACAGGAGGAGAAGTCTTATGTTGCAATCGGAGATACGATGAGCCTTTCTTTTCCGAAGGGGACAAAGCATCTGAATGGTGTGGTGATTGAAGCGGTGGGGGAGTTGGAAGATGGGAGTTGTCAGGTGACGGCTAAAATTTCTGATCCGGATATTATGATTGGCGATCTTGGAAAGATGGAGATCATCAAAGAGATCGGGCGGTATGCGTGTACGATTCCTAAGACGGCTTTGTTTAGCGATGGCGGGACGGATTATGTTTTGCTTGTTGAGGAACAGGAAACAATTCTTGGCGCAGAGCTGATTGCAAGGAAACGGAAGGTGAAAGTTGCAAACCAAGATGAGGAGTATGTGGCTTTGGAAGACGGGGCTTTGACGGAGGAGGAGAAGTTTGTGGCGGATTCTGAATTGGATAAGGAGATTAAAGACGGAACGAGGGTAAGGCTTCGTGAAGAATAATGGGGAATTAGAAACTGCCGCATTCGGGTGGATATGTGTTTGGCATAAGGAGAATGCGGCGGTTCTTTTTTGATTGGGGATATAGGAGTTAGTTTTTTTTCCTTTTTGCGACTATGACGAATCTTCCATCTTCGGTGTGGTTGTCGCAGGTGGAAAGTGTAAGGAATGTGTCTGTCCATTCTGCTGTTTTTTCGGTATCGTATAAGGAAAGTTTTTTTATGTTTTGATAAAAGTCTTGAAATTCTTTTTCTGTGTCGGCATGGTAAAATTCGTAATACTGAAAATTGTCTTTTTGGTTTGAAATTTGTGTTGGAAATGCCGCTAGGATTTCGTATTGGCGGGTTTCGGACAGTGTGTCAAACTCTATTTCCGGGTGTGTGTCGTAGAATGAGTAGATTTTATATTGATCGAGCTCTCCAAACATGGAACCGTCTTTCATATTATGCCCATATATGATAAAGTTTGTATCCGGAGTGGTAACGTCTGCAATTTGTTTGACATACAGACAGCCATAACGGCTTTCGTTTTTGTAAAAGTCATGGCTGAGATAGTAGTTGTCGTCTTGGCACTGCATGACGGGATAATCAATTTTAGTTCCTTCTATTTTCAGCCAGCCGATTAGATCGGCATTTTTTTTTGCAAGTTTTTGTAAATGATCTTGGCGTGTTGTTTTGGCGGAGGGCTTTTTTGTATGAAAGCCTTGCTTTAATTCTTCTGCCTGTTTTTTATGTTGTACGGATAAATAATATGTCTGGCCGATTTTGACCAGACATATTATTAAGATGGCTAGAAGAATGATTCGTATAAATTGGAATCTGTCATGTTTTTTCATTCACTATCTTCCTTTTTGCGTTTCTTCTTTTTGCCGTAGATAGAAATATTTGGCGTTTTTCCCCGAAGGAGGAAAAATACATAGAGTACGCCGGAGAGCATTGCGATCGTGACGTAAAACTCTATTTGGGAAGCATCTCCCGTTTGCGGTTCGCTTCCTGTTTGGATTGTATTGGTTTCCTGAGCCTGCTGTGTGACAGGAGCAGGGGCATTAGTGATTTTTGCAGCTGGTTTTTTCTTTGGCGCTTCTTTCAGTTTGATTTTTACCTGACGGGTGGTTTCGTTTCCGAGATTATCCACTGCCGTGACTTTTAAGAAGTGTTCGCCTTTAGTTGAAATTTGAACGGAAAAATCACATTCTTCTATTAGTTCATTGCTAAAATCTTCGTCCGGCGCAGGCGTTTTCGCGCCATTGTCTATCTGGTATATGACGCTTTGAAGCCCTCCTGAAATTCTGCTGTGGTTTTCATTGTCTTTTACAGAAACGTTTACCGTGACAGGGTTTGTAAACCAGTCTGAGATACTGCCGTTTTTGGTGGAAAAGCTGATTTCCGGCGCGTCGTCTTCGACGATAATGCCGTCTTCCGCAGTAATTATTTTTTCTGCGGATACATTTCCGGCATTGTCGGTTGCGGAAAGCAGGATTACGCCCTTATAGTCATCTGTAATTGAAATTTTTGCTGTGGCAGTTCCGTTTACCGTTTCGATTTTTGCCTTTCCTTCTGAAAGTTCTCCGTCTTCCGGCATTAAGGTGAAGTCAGCCTGTTTGACGCCGCTGCCTTCTTCTATAATTGGAATGGTAAGGAACAGTTCCGGACGGCGGATAATATAGTTTAGCGCATTCCGGTATCCGTCGTTATACGTCGTGTCTCCTAAAACGGGAGCTGTCTCGTCTGCCCATTTTGCATAGAGAGTCGCGGTATTTTGGCTGGTGTTGTTTTCTGCTGTTTGGGAAAAATCCCATTTGCTGTCGTCGGTTCCGGCCGTATTTAGATACCAGCCTTTAAATTCGTATCCATTTCTTTTGGGCGCTTCTACTGATTCTAATAATCCGCCATAGCGTACAGTCTGTTTGGCGGGGGCTTCTCCTTTTCCACCGTTTAAATCGAATCCGATTTCGTAAGTGTTTCTGTCGTAATAAAATTTAAGCGTTAGCGATCCGTTTTCGTCTATGACTCCGGAGGCAGTTCTTAATTCATGGGAGGTGTTTTCTGTAAATCCCGTGTATGTTTTCGGTTCTGCCGTAACTGTCGCGCCAATTTCGCCCATAAGTTCCTGAGAATCCGTTTTTACTCTTGCATAGGCGTTTCCGTTTAGGGTCTGTCTGTAATGCTCCACTTTATATTTTCGTTGCTGCCGTCGGATTTCTACTGATTTTTGCTGGATCGTTACGTTTCCGGCATGGTCTACTGCGGTGACGCTTAAGGTATGAATCCCAGCTTCTTTTATTGTAACGTCAAAGCAGCAATAAGTCACGGTGTCTTCATCAAAGCCTTTGTCTGAAGCGGCAATTTCCGTTCCTTCGTCAATGGTGTAGACAATGCTTGCAATTCCTCCGGAAACGCGGCTTTCTTCCGTCGATGCCGCTTCATCTTCAACGACAACATTGATGGTGGCGGAATCATAATGCCAGTCTTCTCCGTTTTCAGCTTTTGTGGAAAAGCGGATTTCTGGGGCATTGTCTTCCACAATGATTTTGCCGTCTTCTGCCGTCATGGATTTTTCCCGTGATATATTTCCTGCGTGGTCGGTACAGGTTAAGAAAACTTTTCCTTTAAAATCTTCATCTATTACAATTTTAGCAATGGTCTGGCCGTTTTCATCTGTTTCGATGGCGGCTTGTTTGCCAGAAGATGAGGTTTCGCGTTTGGAATTTGTTTCGGGTTCATCTTCGGACAGTAATGTATAATTCGCTTCTTTGATCCCGCTTCCTTCTTCCGTAACTGGAACTGTGATAATCAGGCTTTTTTTACGGATAATCTGGTTGAGGAAGTTTTTGAAACCTTCGTTAAAGGAGGCGTCTCCTAAAACGGGGGCGATTTCATCTGCCCATTTTGCATACAGCGTGACGAAACGGGAATTTGTGTTTGTTTCTACAGTGTTTTCAAAATCCCATTGGCTTCCGGCTGTCCCGTTCTGGTCTTTGTGCCAGCCCTTAAAGGAGTAGCCCGTCCGTTCCGGTTCCTCCGGCGGGGTTGCCCGTCCGCCATATAGAATTGTCTGGGCGTTTGGAACGTTTCCGCTGTCTTTATAATTGAGGTTAAAGTCCACTTCATAAGCGTCTCTGTCGTAATAAAGTTTCAGCGTCAATGTGTTTAAGGCGCTTACAACGCCAGAGGCTACCCTTGAGGTGTGTGACGTATTTTCTGTAAATCCAATGTATGTTTTTGCTTCGGCCTCTACTGTAGAGTCGGTAGCGGCAGTCAGATTCTGTGTATCCGCTTCTATTTTTGTATAACCGTCCCCAGTTACGTTTTGCTGATAATGCTCCACTACATATGCCGTTTCATTTTCTGGGAGCCAGTAGGCATATAACGTCGTGTCTTTATCAAATTTCGCTTTGCTGTTTAGATCGTAAACAACGCCAGAACCGTCTGGATTTGCCGCCCACCCTTTTAGTGTGTAGCCGACACGGCTTGTTTCCCCATTCAAAGTAAATTCCGGCAAATCATATGTAATTTCTTCGTGTACATTGGCAAAAAGCTGGTTTGTCCGTCCACGCGGCGTTTCCTCTCCTCCGTTTGCATCGTAAGAGAGGGCAATGGGTTTTTGGTATACTCCATAGAAGGAAGCGTCTCTTAGTAAGGTATAGGAGTCGCCGGGCTTAAATCCGCCTATATAATCTGCCGAATCTTCCAGCGCCCAGCCTATCGGCGTGTATCCTTCCATCGGCTTTAATTCCGGCAGATGAATCATGCCGCCGTTGTCTTTGCCGTCTATCGTTTCAAATGTGTCTGCGCTTCCCGAATAGAATTTGGCGGAAAGGGAAGCCGTAAAAATAGCGTAAAGCGTTAAATCATCTGTCAGGTTTGAAACAACACTGCCCGGCTGGTAAAATATGCCAGAACCGTCTGAGGCTGTATTCCAGCCAATGAAAAACTGACCGTCAAGACTGAGCGCATCAGCGGATTTTATCGTTATGCTTTCGTCGGCATGATAAAGGGTTTCGTCAATGACCGAGCCTTGCGCCCCGTTGCTGATGTATGAGACCGTTAAACCATATTCCGGATCGGTCTCAGAGATATAAATTTGGTTTGTTTCGGCATTTAACACCGCATACCAGATGCGGTCAGAATTTGCTATGTCCACAAATTTAATTTTTTTCATATCCCTGTCTGTCAGCGTATACCCTTCCCCTTCTGCAATGACATAGCCTTCACTTGCTTTTACATAGATAGTAGTGGCAGTGTTTAGCGCGCCCGTTATGTATATTTTCCGCTGTGTTTCGTCCTGCTGATCCAGATAGATGCCGTCTGTTCCGGATTTTTCCCTGCCATCTCCGCAAAATTGCACGGCTCCAGAGAGGGAGAGTTTTGTCTGGCCTGTCGCAACAGAAGAATTCCAGATTGCCCCGCTTCCCTGACAGCCTTCCATAGACGAGACATTTCCCTGAAAATAGCCGCCTGCCAGTTTTGTTTCTGTGCCTCCGGCGCCGCTGTGATAGATGCAGCCGCCTTGCCCTGTGGAAGAATTGTTTATAAAACTGCCGCTATTTATCGTGACATTTGAAGCATCGTTATAGAGAAATCCTCCTCCGCGGGGTTGGGCCGCGGTCGTCCTGTTATTCTGGTATGTTCCGCCATTTATGGTGATGGCGCTTCCCATTGCATAAACGGCGCCGCCGCGGAAGGAAGAAGAACAATTTGAAATTTCCGCTTGCTCCAGTGTGGCAGAACTCCGGTTGAGATGGATTGCGGCTCCGCCTGTGCCGCTGCCAGACGTTGCGCCGCCGCTTTCTGCCGTTCCAGCGCCGCTGTCCGGCACTTCTTTGACACAGTCTAAAATCCGGCATCCGTTTCCTAAAGTGACCGTTCCCATCATTGCGGAAATCATAGATTCGCCAGAAGGTATGGAAGAGCCGGAAATTACCGTGTCATTTATAGTTAGGCTTTTCCCTGCTTTTACTAAAAGGCAGGCCTGCGCGTTTCCTCTTGCAATCGTTCCTCCTCCAGAGATGGAAACAGAGCCCTCAACTGATACGGCTCCAGTTAAAGTAAGCGTGGTTCCGGCATTGATGATAAGTTCCCCGTCCGGCAAAGAGCCTGCTTCCCAAATGGTATTTTCGCTTATTGTCCCACAAGCAGGTTTGCTTTTCGGCATTTCTTCTTCATCTAAAGAATGTAATGTATAGAGTTCAGGATTGCCTACGACAACCGTGATTTCAGGAAGGGCTGCGCCTTCTGCCAGTGTATAGCCTGCCGGAAGGATAGGCGTAAAAAAATACGTTCCTTCCGTTGTGGCATCGTATTCGGGAGAACTTTTCCAGAGGATACCTTCAATGATAGAAGTCTGCCCCAAAAGATCCGATCCTTTCAAGGAAACTTCTTTAAATTCCATGGAGGTTTCGTTTGCGGAATAATGTTCCTCTATTGTTACGGATGTTGTTTTTGCGTTGTCATTTTCGACGGAAACCGACGTATCCGCTGGTTTTACCGTCGATGTTTCAGACGGGACGGCGGGTTCGCTGTCCTGTTTTGGCTGTTGTGGAATTTCTTGAGGAACCGTGGGATCTTCAGGCGTTTCGCCGCCATTCTGAGAAGGGGAGTCCGTGTTTTCTGGCCAAGGAGACAGTTCCGGCTGTGGCGTCGGGGTCTGTTCCGTTTCCGGTTGTGGCGGCGTTTGGGTTTCCGTTTCCGGCATTTGTGTGGAATCCGTCGTTTCCGGCGTTTGGGTTTCCGTTTCCGGCATTTGTGTGGAATCCGTCGTTTCCGGCTGTTGTGTTTCCGTCTCTGGCATTTGTGTGGATTCTGTTGGTTCCGGCTGTTGTGTTTCTGTCGTTTGTGTGGATTCTTCCGGCTCCGATTCTGTTTCCGGCGGTGTTTCTGAATCGTTTCCGGTTACCTGACGGCAGAACACCGTCAGCGTATTTGGCAGGTTTAAATCTTCTAATGGAGCGCCCAGCTCTACAGTCTGTAAACTAATATCCATTGGAAGTGGTTCAAAAGACAGCGCTTCTATACGCGCGGCAAAACCTTCGCTTCCTGTTCCTGAAATAGAAAATCCATAATATTCAACAGGAATCAGCGTCATAATCAAACAGATGCAAATCAGCGCAGACAGCATCCATTTTTTGACATGGTGTTTCATGTGTTTTGGTTGATTCATTTCATACATCCTCCTAATTGTTCTTTATCAAAATCCGTACCGGATATTAGGGATGCCGGCTGCTTAACCTAGCGGCATATTCTTTTAATTGTTCGACGATGGAAAGCGTTTTTTCTACGCTGTCTTTGTCTGCGTTTGCTCCTTCAAGCGTTTCCGCGGCTTTTGCGGTAATTTGTTCTGTGCTCGCGGATACGTTTTGAATGCTTTCTGTGATTTGTCCATTGGCCTTTGATACGGTTTGCACGATTTTGTCCAGATGGTCTGATTCTTGTAAAATTTGGTTTACTGCGATATGTATTTCTGAAAATTCTTTTGCAGTGTCATTGACGTATTCTGTCTGCGCGCGGTTGCTGTCTAACAGGCTGTTTATGGAAGCGGCTGTTTGTTCCAGCGCTTGGCCTATGCCTTCAATGAGCTGATGGATATTTCCAGTTGCGTTTTTCGTTTGAGCGGACAATGAGGAAATTTGATCGGCCACGACGGCAAATCCTTTTCCGGCTTCTCCTGCCCTTGCGGCCTCTATACTGGCGTTAAGCGCTAACATTCCGGTCTGTGAGGCTACGTTGTTAATTAAGGTCAGGATATCCTGCATTTGGCTGGTATGGGCTTTCAATTCCTGCATTTGCTCTGCCACATACTGGCTGGTTTTTTCAGAATTTGCGACTTGTTCTAAGAGCTGTTCCATTGTTAGTTTGCTGTCGGATACAATCTGTTCGGAAGTTTTTACCTGTCCGGTGATTTGTCCGGCAACTCCTTCAAGCGTTAGGATATCTTGTTGTATTTCAGAAGTCTTTTCCTGCTGGGTCATAATCGCTTCCGCTGTATGCTCCGCGCCTTCGGCTAAGTCTTCCATGGAAGATTTTGTGTCACTAATTGAAACGTCCAGTTTATAGGTTTCATCTGTAAGGACTTTAATGCTGTGTTCCATGGAACCGGCTATGCTTAACGCAGTTTCAAGGAATTCGGAAGTCTGCTTTTTTTCCTGATCCAGTCTGTGGATACGGCTGGCGTTGATCCGTTCGTTTAGTCTGGACGTCATGATGCTGTAAAAGGACATTAGTACAATACAAGCAATCGCAACTTCAATTTCTGTAATAAAAGCAAGGCTTAAATGGCGTGTGAGAGCCAGCTTTGTTACGCTTATAATGTTGATAAGAAGACCGCTGGCGCTACAGATAAGGGCAAGACGGAGCCTGCCATAAACCATCAGCAGGGTCATAAGTACGATGATATAGCAAAATACGATCATTTTATCTGTTGTCAGCATGACGTAAGCATAGAAGATAATGTAAGATATCATGGCGATATAGCGTATAGAGGCTGCTGTTTTGTCTTTTAGGAAAACAGCGGTCATAATGACGGTAGGGAGTATGGTTAAGAGAAATACAATTAGGTATTCCGGCAGAGAGCGCTGGTTTTTTAACACTTCAATAAAATATGAAATGGCAAGTATTAGATTCATCGCGTCCATGCCGATTACAACTACTTTGTTTTTTGCCTGTTCTGCAATAAGATCATCAGATAAATCATCCGTGATATCTTCAAGTCTTGTCTGCATGTGGTTAAACCTCCATAAACGTCTCATTTTTCTTTTTATTATACGATGTTTGGCGGATTTTTTCAATTAAAATTTGGAGGCGGCGGCAAGCGTTGGAGTTGGAATATTATGTTATTAAGGAAGAAAGAAAATATGTAAGAAATTAATCTGAAAGCAAAGCGTTTCGGAAACATAAAATCATCAGAAGCGGCAAAAACCTGAAATTTAAGTTAAACCAATAAAAACTATAGAACATATGCCGCAATGTTCTATAGTTCTTAGTCTGTATATGCGGGTAACAGGACTTGAACCTGCACGGTCTCCCACCAGAACCTAAATAATAAGAATCGCTTTTATGTGGTGTTTTTTGGTATCATATCATGCTGTGGATTTCGGCTTTTCAGACATTTCGTGCATATAGTGTTATTCTGTGTTCTATTGTGCTGTTGGCGTTGCTGTCAAAATTGCTGTCAAAAAAATATAGAATTATGCGTTGCAGATAATCTTTTTCAAAAATATATTATTCCTATATGCAAATAGGTGTTAGAAATATATTTGGCAGAAATGAAAAATTTTTGAAATAATCAAGGATTTACCAAGTTGCATAATGATAGATCTATGCTATAATTAAAAAACAAGAGGGGGTGCGGTGTTGAGGGTTTATCTTGATATGTGTTGTTTCAACAGGCCGTATGATGATCAGTCACAGTTGAAAGTAGCAATGGAAACGCAGTGTAAGCTTCATATTCAAAACCTGATAAAAGAAAGAAAACTGGAAATGGCCGCATCGTATATGCTTAGGTACGAATGCAGCCAGAATCCATTTGAAATGCGAAAAAATACAATTTTTGAGTTTATGAACAAACATACGCATGTATATGTAGGGGATAGATGCCAAAAAGAAATTGAAGAAAAAGCGCAGAAAATTATGGAGACTGGCATCAAATTTAAAGATGCCTGTCATGTTGCCTCGGCGATTTATGCGGAATGCAGCTATTTTATATCCACGGATAAGCGGCTGTTAAAGTATCAAACGAATGAAATAAAAATGGTTACGCCAATCGAATTTGTAACAGAAACGGAGGCGGATTAAATGTCTGCAAATATGGTTGAAATTATGAACAGGGGCATGAAATGCCTGACAGATCAAATGGGAATTGTGGAGGCAGAGCAGTTCATTTCCTTTGTTATCAGAGAAAAATTTGATTATACAAAATGGCAAAGAGGGTATTTTGACAGGAAAACGCCGGAAGAAATCAGCAGGGAGGCTTCTGATTTTGAACAGGCGCATCCTTTTTCAGGCAATGCCATAAGGCTTTGATTTTGAAAAATAAATTTTGATATTGTAAATAAAGAACTTGTGCTGTCGGGGAGAATCAAACAATGGTTCTTCCCGATTGTTTTCTGAAAAACTAATGTATGGAATCAAATACGCTTCTTGGTATTTTCCAATACCGTCCAAATTTCACAGCAGGGATCATATGGTTCTTTATCATCCGGTAAACAGTTGACGGGCTGACCTGCAGCCTCTCACAGAATTCTTTTACGGTCATGTAATAGTCGTCCATTTTCTCTCCTTTCCAAAGCGGAATGCTTCAATTATAAATAATTATTTTTCCACTCACAACTGAGCAATAGAGGTCATGCGCATTTATGATCCTCATTATTTTTATGTTATGTCTAACAAAACGATAAATGGCTTCTGACAATTTGATAAGGAATCAAAAAAATGTACCCACAAAAAAATTAGAATTTAACAACGATATGCATTTGTAAAACAGCAGAATTTTATGAAAAATGAAAAGAAAAATTGCGTACCTGCTATATATATTTAAATTTATAAAAGGAGAAAAGAATGAAAACAAAAAATGAATCTATAAAACTACGAGTAACAAAAGAACAAAAAGAAAAATTAAAATACTTATCAAAACAAAATAATGAAAGCATGAGTGTTTATATATTGAGAAAAAGCATGGAAGAAAAAATCAGTAGTTATCGTTTTATTTCAGATAAAATTGACATCTGTAATTTGTTAAATGAGATTTATCATGGCCTGGTAATGTCCGACGGCAGGCAGACGGAGCAGGAGGTGAGGAAAATATTTCAGACGGCGCTGAAAAAATTTGGGGAGGATTTTAGAAAATGAAAAGTTCAGAATACGGATTATTACTTAACAAAGCCAGAAAAGGAAAATATTCTAATTTTCAGGATATGGTATATTTGATCCGGTATGTAACGCGCACAAATGGAAAGCCGGACAATGACCTGATTACATGGGGCGGCATAGGCGTTGCAGAATTTACGGGGACGGAAGGAATGACAAGGCAGTTTGAAGACGTACAGAAGATGCACAGGGGGAAAGGTAAATTTGGGCGGTATGTGGACCATGAGATTTATTCCTGTTCATCTGTGGAAGAAAGGCATATTAAGGAAAAAAGAATAGACGTGGATAAGATTGCACGGAAAATGGCATATGATTTTTATGAGAGGGACCACTGCCAGGTTGTATATGGCGCACATACGAAAGACAGTGGCAATGACTGCATACATATTCATTTTGTCATTAACAGCGTAAATTTTACCACAGGAAACAAACGGCGCGAGAATATGAGGCAGACACGGGAACGGCAGGACAGATTCAGGCAGATCTTAAAAGAGGAGATAGAGAAATGACATGGCCGCATATTCCCTGACGGCTTGTTATGAAAGAACAGGCTGTGTCTGGGAGCAGGTTTCTATGCTCCCTGTGGGACATAGAACCGTGCGGCTGTTTCTGCGGCGTTTTGAGTTATATATTATTTTCCTGTAACTGTGATGCATCAGATATACAGAAAGCTGGAGGGGCTGCGGTACAAGGTATATTTTGGGAGATGGAGGAACAGCCTGGCAGACACCCAGAGGATATGACAGACCAGGCAGCGCCGGGTTTCAGGAATAAAGAAAAAGGGAAGAATCGGGACGGAAAGAGAAAAGAAGGAACAGGGAGAATGTTACGTGGGATTTGAGAAAAAAGAAGAACAGGGACAGGACATAAAGCTGGAACAGATAAACGAAATGCTGTCAGATGCATTAAGCCTCCTTATTTTACTGGAAAATGATATGGAGATACAGAAGTCAGACGGAATCCATGCCAGAATCCTGAAAATGATACATGGAAACTTAAAAGGCATGAAAAAAGAACTGTCCGCATATATGCGACAGGAAGAGGAATGACGGACGGAAAAGAGATGACGGCCTAACCGCCCAGTCCCCGAAGGAAGTCCTGCAGGAGCTGGCGCTGCCTGCCGTCCAGCATGGAAGCGTCAACATAAGCGTCGGACGGCTTTTGAAGGCCGAGCAGATAGTCGGTGGAGCAGCGGTACAGGGAGGCTAAGGCCATGAGGTTCTCCACGCTTGGCGTGCGCTCCCCGCTCTCATAATTGGAAATGACGGAGGCGGACGCTCCGATCGCCGCCGCGGCTTCCTTCTGCGAAAGGTGCAGGTTTACCCTTGCCTGTTCCAGACGCTTGCCGAGACCGTTTACCATAATCATTCACCTCCAGAGTTTGTTTTATTCATGATATAATGCTGCGTTTTGCTTTGGGAGAAAATATAATTGCTATAAGCATTGCAAAATTTGCTTAGAGGATATAAAATGTAAGGCATGATGGAGTGAAAAGCCATTTTCAGAAAATAGAAAGTCGGCTTTTAGGAAGAGCGGGAAAGGGGAGATGCAAGGCATTTACAAATGAAAAGAGGCAAGGGATGCGCATAAGGGTTTGAATTATGGAAAAACAAAAAGACAAAAATCAAAGGAGGAACGATATGAAGAGAATCATGGCGGCCCTGCTGGCGCTTTGCGTTACAGCGGGCACAGTAAGCTATCCCGCCGGGATGCATGAGGCGAAAGCGGCGGAGGCGCGGGAGGCAGGTAATGCGGAAAGCATAGAAGACGGATTTGAGTATGAGGAACTGGAGGCTGGAAAAGTTGAAATTATCAAATATAAAGGCAGTGCCAATGTTCTTGCTATTCCGTTTGAAATAGACGGAAAGATGGTTGTGAAGATAGGAATGAATGCATTTAGCGGCTGTAGCCAGTTAGAAAGCGTTACAATACCGGAAGGCGTTAAGGAGATTGAGGAAGAAGACAGAGATTACGGAGTTTACCCACATATGGCATTTGACGACTGTGAAAATCTGACAGAGATTATTGTAGAGGAAGGCAATGCGTGGTATAGCTCACAGGATGGAATCCTGTATAATGAAAGCAAGACGAGCCTGCTTCATTGCCCAAAAGGGAAAAGAGGAAGCATTACCATACCTGAAAGCGTTGCTAAAATTGGTTATCTTGATGAAGAATATGACTCATATATGCCGCTCAATGACTGCAAAAAATTGACAGAGATTATAGTGGGGGAAGGCAATGCGCAGTATAGTTCGAAAGATGGCGTCCTGTACGATAAAAGCATGGCGACTCTACTCTGCTGTCCGGCTGGAAAACAAGGTGACATTACTATACCAGAAAGCGTCACGGCAATTGCTACATACACATGGCGATATAAACGTGAGCTGGGCCCAATTTATTCTGTTAAAGTTTTGGGATATAATGCATTAAGCAACTGCCCTTACTTATCAAAAATTTCGGTTGATTCAGGCAACACAGAATTTAGTTCCTTAGAAGGGGTGTTGTATAATAGCGACAGGACAAAACTGCTTTGCTGTCCAGCAGGAAAGAAGGGGAGCTTGGTAATACCAGAAGGGGTAAGAATGATTGGAGACAAAGGAGACTCTGTATCATTTTATAACTGCAGGGAATTGACAAGCATAACCATACCAGAAAGCGTCATGATCGTAAGCGCCGCGTCATTTTTTGGATGCAGCAATCTGACGGAGATCGTTGTGGATGCGAATAGTAGATATTGCAGTTCTTTAGACGGCATATTATATAAAAATGTACTAAATGAATATGAAGAATCAATCGTTTCTTTGATATTCTGTCCGGCTGGAAAGCAGGGAATCGTCACAGTGCCGGATAATGTGGCGCAAATAGAGCGCGGAGCGTTTTATGGCTGCAGTAATTTAGAAAGGATTAATATTTCAAAAGATGTTACAGATATAGCATATGATGAGTATGGAAATCTTGAATACACCGCTTTTAAAGGCTGCAGCAGGTTAGCCGAGATAGTTGTGGACAAAGAGAATGTAAATTATTGTTCTTCGGACGGCGCGTTGTATTATATAGGATCCAAATTTGGAAATTCGGGAACCCGCCTCGTCTGCTGTCCAGCAGGAAAGCAGGGAGCCATTGACGTTCAAGAAAAGGCTCAATATATAGAAGCTTCAGCATTTATCGGCTGCGGTGGAATTACAGGAATTGCAATGCCAAAAAGCATTGCGTCAATAGGAGATGAAGAATCCTCAATTGCAGACGTATTTAGCGACTGTACGAATTTAGCGGAAATAACAGTGAATGAAGCGAACAGGCTATTCAGCGTACGGGAAGGGATGCTGTATCTGGGCCGCATACTACAGTTCTGTCCAGCCGGGAAGCAGGGTAGCGTAACTATACCACAGGACATTACCGGCATAGCGGAAGATGCTTTTTCCAGCTGCAAAAGAGTGACGGAAATAATGGTGGATAAAAACAACGGGGTATATATTTCTTTGGATGGGATTCTATACAGAAAAGGAGAAGACGCAGCTCCTAAAAGCCTTATCCGATGCCCTGCGGGAAAGGAAGGCAGGATAACAGTGGCAGATGGCGTACAGATTATTGGCGATGCATCTTTCGAGGGCTGTCTGGGAGTGGAGGAAGTTGTCATGCCGGGCAGCGTCGAGGAAATAGGCTACAATGCTTTTTACGGATGCGGGGATGATTTATGCATTTATTGTGCAAAGGGTTCTTATGCAGAGAGATATGCAAAAAAACATGGAATGGATTATTCCGTCATATCAAAAAAGCCACAGACGATTACAGCAAGCAACCATACGAAGACAGTCGGTGACGCGGCATTTTCGATTGGAGCCAGCACGGACGGCGACGGGGTGCTGTCTTATCAGTCCAGCGATGAGTCTGTGGTCATTGTTTCCTCAAAAGGAGTTGCGGCAGTTATTGGAGCCGGAACGGCACAGGTCACCATTGCCGCGGCTGAAACAAGTGAATACGAGGCGGCGCAGAAAGTGATCACCATCACGGTAAACCCGGCGTCAGGGGCCGGGGAAAACCCGCCTCCCGCAGATCTGGCAGGGACCAGCTATGACATAGGGGGATGCACGTATACAATCACCAGCACGGAGCCAAAAGAGGCGTGCTTTACGAGCCTTAATGATGACCGCACGGTGGTAACAATACCAAACCTCGTAACAATCAATGGAAGCACATATGAGGTGTCCTCCATAGCAGAAAGAGCCTGTTACGGCATAGAGGCGCTGCAGAGGGTGAGGGTCGGCGCGAACGTGAAGGAGATCGGGGCTGGAGCTTTTGCAGGCTGCACAGCCCTGGAGCAGGCCATAGTCCCGGAAAGCGTGCAGACCATCGGTGAGGGAGCCTTTGCGGGCAGCAGCGAGGGGCTCTGCATGGTCTGCGCCAGGGGCTCGGCGGCGGAGGCGTATGCGGTGGAGAACGGCATCCGGCATAAGGCATCGGCGGACGAGAAGGAGCCGCAGACGATCATGGCGGGCGATTTTGAAAAAACATTCGGAGACGGGCCATTTCCCATCGGGGCCAGCACGGACGGGGACGGCGCGCTGTCCTATGAGAGCGACAATGAAGCCGTCGCGGTTGTGTCCGCGAAAGGGACTGTGGTCCTTATGGGGGCTGGGACGGCCCGGATCACCATAAAGGCTTCCGAGACGGAGAATTACGGCCCGGCAGAGAAAACGATTGCCGTCACGGTAAGCCCAAAGCCCGGAGGGGATCAGAAGCCGGGAGGCGCGCAGAAGCCAGACGCAGGAGGCAGCAGCCAGGAGAAGCCGGAGAATAAAAAAACACAGACCGTCACGGCCGCCGACCTTGCCAAAACTTACGGCGACAGGCCGTTTTCCATCGGCGCAAAATCAAGCGGAGGCGGCGCGCTGTCCTACGCCGTGAAAAACCCGGCAGTCGCCTCCGTGGACGGAAACGGCGCCGTGACGCTGAAAGGCTGCGGCGTGACGGAGATTGTAATCACCGCTGCGGCAAACGGCAGGTACCAGGCCGCGTCAAAGACAATAACGCTTACGGTGGCGCCAAAGAAGCTGTCCGGAACTTCCGCGAAATCCACAAAAGCAAAGACGCTCACGGTGAAGTGGAAGAAGGACAAGGCCGCCACCGGATATATTATAGAGTGCAGCACGGACAAAAAGTTCCGGAAAAACGTAAAAACCGCCACGGTTAAGAAAAACAAGACGGTTTCAAAGAAATTAACAAACCTGAAAGGCGGGAAGAGATACTATGTCCGGGCGTGCGCCTACGTGCAGGCAGGCGGCGCAAAAATCAAAGGCGCATATAGAACCATAAAGAAAGCGGTGAAAGTGAAAAAATAACCGGGAGGGAAATGGGGCGGAAGCAGACGCCCCATTTTTCTGCTTTCATGTACTGGCGCGTTCCCGGCAGGAAATAAAAAACAGCATAAGCAGAAGAATATTTAAAACAGGCAGAAACAGGGCTGTGGAAAACCGTGTGCGTGCGGAATCTGCAGCCCTGTTTTTATATATTAATATACAAGGAGGAATGCAGAAATGGCAGCAGATGTGGAAACAATGTTTTACACAAGGGAAAAACCCTGGCATGGGCTGGGGGTGAAGGTGGCGGACGCGTTAAGCTCCGCGGAGGCGCTGGCGGCGTCCGGGCTGGGCTGGAAGGTCGTGCAGAAGGAAATCTTAACGGAAGACGGGGAGCCTGTGCCGGGCTTTAAGGCAAACGTGAGGGATTCCGATGAAAAAGTCCTGGGGATCGTCTCAGACCGCTACCGGGTGGTGCAGAATGAGGAAGCTTTTGCATTTACGGACAGGCTTTTGGGCGAAGGCGTGCGCTACGAGACGGCAGGCTCTTTAAATGGGGGAAGGAAAGTCTGGGTTCTGGCGCGGATGCCGAGAGAGTACATTATGCTTGGCGACCGCGTCAGCCCCTACATGGTCTTCTCCAACACCCATGACGGGAGCGGCGCAATCCGCGTGGCGATGACGCCCGTGCGTGTCGTGTGCAGCAATACTTTGAACCTTGCGCTTGGCACAGCTGCAAGAAGCTGGTCCGCCATGCACACGGCAGGCGTGCAGGATAAGATCGGGGAGGCGGAGCATACGCTTTTTATGGCGGAGCGCTACATGGATGCGCTCGGCAGGGAGTTTGAAGCCTTGAGCCGCATTAAGCTGGCAGACCATAAGGCAGAGGACTGTATGAACGCGCTTCTTCCCCTGGATGAAGGCATGGGGCGGGTGCAGAAGGGCAACATCCGGAAACTCAGGGAAGACATGAAGGCGCGCTACTTCGACGCCCCGGACTTAAGGGACGTGCCGAAGAACGCGTACCGCTTCCTAAACGCAGTGTCGGACTTCAGCACCCACGGGAAGCCGCTGCGCGGGAGCGCAAACCGCAGGGAGAGCCTGTTTGCAAAAGTCATGGACGGGAATGCCGCGCTTGATAAGGCATACGGCCTTGTGAAAAGCATTGCATAGCGGGGCCTGTGAAATGTTCCGGAAGAAATGCTTCCAAAATTAACAAAAAATAAAAAAATTACCGGGAGGAAAAGAAAAAATGAGAATTTTAGCGAAGACAAACGGCATGGAACGGAAGGAATGGCTGAAATGGCGGCGCATGGGCATCGGCGGCTCGGACGCCTCCGTGATCGCAGGGGTGAACCCGTTCCGCTCCATATTTGATCTATGGCTGGACAAGACCGGACAGAAAGAACCGGAAGAGGGGGAATCCGAATGCATCCATTTCGGGAACGTGCTGGAACCCGTCGTCCGGAAAGAGTTCATGCGGCGCACAGGATTGAAGGTGCGCAGGAAGATGGCGATTCTGCAGAGCAGGGAATACCCGTTCATGCTTGCGGATTTAGACGGCGTCATTTACGAAGACGGAAAGCTCTGCATCTTTGAGGCAAAGACAGCCAGCGCCTACAAGCGGGAGATCTGGGAAGAGGGCGTCCCGCTGGAATACCAGTACCAGATCCAGCACTACATGGCAGTCACGGGAGCGGAAAAGACATACATTGCGGCGCTGGTCGGAGGAAACACGTTCCTCTATCACGAAGTATGCCGGGATGAGGAGATGATCAGAAGCATTATCCGCATGGAACGGGAATTCTGGGAAAACTGCGTGCTGGCAGGAGAAGAGCCGGAAGCGGACGGCTCCGGCGCGACCACAGATTTCCTGAATGAAAGATATGGCGCTTCCAATGGAAAATGCGTAGAACTGCCGGAAGAGGCCCTGCAGCTCTGCGAACGGTACGACGAGCTGAGCAGCCGGATCGACGAGCTGAAAGAGCAGAAGGAGGCCGTTACAAACAAAATCAAAACTTACCTGAAAGAAAATGAGAGCGGCACAGTCGGGGAACGGCGCATTGACTGGAAAACAGTCACGACCACAACCTTTGACAAGAAGCGGCTGAAAGAGGAACACCGGGAGATTTACGAGGAATACTGTGGGAAGGGCAGCTACCGGAGGCTGTCTGTCGCATAAGGCAGAGCCAGTGGAAAGCGGCCGGAACCGTCATCCTGATGACAAAAAGAATGGAGCGGAAGGATAAAGCGGCAGAAAGAAGCGGAAAAGAAGCAGAAAAGAACAGGCAATGAAAAAGCATATAAAAACGGAAAGGAAAAACCATATGGGAGATGACATGATACGGCTGCTGCGGGCGGATGAGATTGAATGCAGGGTGTCCACGATAAACGGGAACGGCTTAAGCCTCCTGCTTTTCAAGGACGCACGCGTGGACCAGAAGATATTGGACGAGACATTTTCGCCCTTCGGCTGGAAAAGGAGCCACCAGAGCATCGACGGGAACCTGTACTGCACGGTGGAGGTCTGGGACAGTGAGAAAAAGCAGTGGATCGCAAAACAGGACGTGGGCGTTATGAGTCATTCGGAAAAGGAGAAAGGGCAGGCTTCGGATTCCTTCAAGAGGGCGTGTTTCAACTGGGGCATAGGGCGCGAGCTCTATACGGCCCCGTTCATCTGGGTTCCGGCTGAAAAAGCGGACATCCAGAAAAATGGGGACCGCTATGTGGCAAAAGACCGTTTCCGCGTGCAGTCAATCGGGTACAACGGGCGGAGGGAAATTGCAGCTCTTGCAGTCGTAAACCAGAGGGGAGTGAAAGTGTACGGGCTGGACCGGGAGACGGAAAATAAAGCAGCTCCTGATAAAACGCCGGAAGGGCTGACGGCGGGCCAGATGCGGATACTGGAAAAGGAGCTGGAGCGGACGGGGATCGCCATGGAAGCGGTCTTAGACAGATACCAGCTCAAAGGAACAGGCCAGATGACGCCGGAGATCTACAAAAAGGCGCTGGGAAGCCTCAAGAGGACAAAGCCGAAGGAAGCGGCATAGTGGATGGACAAAATCCCCATGGGATTTTCAGGAGGCAGGACATGGAAGAAGAGGATTTTACCGCATGGGCGGTTTAAAAGCGGCTGGACATGCTGTCGAAACAGCAGGGCCTCCCGGAGCAGGGGGAAACGTTTGCGGAGCTGGAAAAAATACTGGGAGGCGGCTTAAGCGGAAAAGAGCGGACGCAGGCAGGGATGCTCCTTGACCACAGGCCCGCTGGAAAGAAGCGGCCCTTTACATGGAGGGCGTAAAGGACGGGATACGCATTGCAAAATGGGTATGCGGCATTTAATGCGTACCCCAAAGAATAATTTTATAAATGCCGGGACATAACGCGGGCGCATGGGGAAAATGCCATGCGCCCGGATTATTTTAAGGAGGAAGCGTGGAGATGGATTTTGAAAAATTCAAGCAGAAAATAAAAGAGGAAATGCAGTTCCGGCTGGGAACCGGAAGCGTGGAAATACGGGAAACCATAAAAAATAATTCCGTAAAACGGACGGGGATGATTCTGTCAAGGCCGGGAGATGAGGCTTCCCCCGTCATCTACCTGGACGCATGGCATGAAAAGCTGTGCGGAGGGAAAGGATTTGGGGAAACCGTGGAGGAGATCTGGGGTCTGTACCTGCAGCATGCAGGGAAGACGCCGTTAGACAAAGGGGAATTCATGGACTGGAAACGTGTAAGGAAAAAGGTTTCCGTACGGCTGGTGCATTACCAAAAGAACAGGGAAATGCTGGAGGACGTGCCGCATAGACGATTCCTGGATCTGGCAGAGGCCTATTATTTCACTGCAGAAACGGGCATGGACGGATTTGCAGCAGTCCTGATTACAGACAGCCATATGGATTACTGGGGAATCTGCCAAAGAGAGCTGCGAGAAGCTGCGTATGAGAACCATAAAAAGAACGGAGGGACGAAAATCCAGACCATGGACAAAGTCATCCGTGAGATGTTGGGAGCGCCTGCAGACAGCGGCTGCAGCCCCATGCAGATGTATGTCGCCACAAACCGTTTTAAATTGGGCGGCGCTGCGGCCATGCTGTTTGCGGGGGAGTTTTCCGGGCTGGCGCAGGAACTGGGAAGCGACCTGTACATCCTGCCAAGCTCGATACATGAAATCCTGCTGCTCCCTGTCTCCGCAGGGAAGCCGGAGGAACTGGCGGAGATCGTAAAGGAGGTAAACCGGACGCAGGTGCAGCCGGAGGAGCGGCTGTCGGACAGTGTGTACCTCTATGACAGAAAGAGCGGGGAGATACGGATTGCATGAAGCAGCGCAGAAAGGCGGTTGGAATTATGGAGCATATCATCAAGGCGGTTGTAGCGGGGATATTGACGGCGGTTCTCGCGCTTTTGTCTAAGGATGGGAATGAGGAATAAGAAAAAGAAGCAGAAGCGGCTGTGGAATCTAAATCCTGCAGCCGTTTCCGATACATGGAAAATTTATATACCTGCTAAGGTAATTTAATGCAGAGATTTGGACGGTTGCGGAAATTATGAAAGGTATGTTATAATTTAACCACACAAAGGAGATTACTATGAAAGACAGGAAAGTGCAGTGGCATCCGGGCTTTGTGGCAGCAATGGGTTTGGAGCTTGCAGAGAACCGGGATGCGCTGGTCTTTGAGAAAGAATATAATTAAAACACCAAGCCTTTGGAAATTGACCTGCTGGTGATAAAAAAAGAACCATCCGTGCGGATTGGAAATGAAATAGGGGCCTTCTTTTTGGGGCATAACATTATGGAATACAAATCGCCCAAAGACCATTTGGATATAGACGCCTTTTACAAAGCCCTGGCATATGCAGGCCTTTATAAAGCTTATGGGAAAGCGGCTGATGAAAGAAAAGAGGATGACATTACGGTGTCGCTGCTCCGGGAAACAAGGCCGGAAGGGCTTTTCCGATATTTTGCGGAGCATGGATATATGGTATCCAACCCGTACCAGGGGATATATTATATAAAAGGGAAAAATATGTTTCCTGTGCAGGTTGTTGTCACGGGCGAGCTGGATAAGGCGGAGCATGCATGGCTTGGAGCGTTATCGGAAAAACTGAAGAAAGAGGACATAACGGAACTGCTGGAAAAAATCCGGAATCTGACAGGAAAAAACGACCTGGAGCTGGCAGATTCCGTTCTAGAGGTCAGCATAGGGGCAAACAGGCAGGCAGTGGAAGAATGGAAGGGAGATGCTAGTATGTGCCAGGCGTTAATGGAGATCATGGAACCACAGTTATTATTAAGGGATGAAGAAAAGATAAGCGAAGGATTGCAACAGGGAATTCAGCAAGGACTGCAGCAAGGATTGCAGCAGGGAATTCAGGGAGCAATAGATATGCTTCGAAAATTTGGGCATGGAGATGCGGAAATCAAAGAAACGATTATGGAAGAATACGGCCTTTCTGCAGAGGAGGCAGAAGGATATTTTTGATAGACAGCCTTGTTTTTAAAAAATGAGAAATCAAATAGGAAGCCTATGAAAGCTAAGTAGTTCATAGGCTTCTTATACTGTCTCAGTATGCAGAAAGGCTGGCCAGTGGCAGGCTTACTGTATTAGGGATTCTTTTTTTGGGGTATGGAATTTAAACCTAGCTGCTGATAGATTTTATCCACGCTTTTATTCATGGACTTGTCCATTACATGCGCATAAATATCCAGTGTAGTGCTTATATTTGAGTGGCCGAGTAATTGTTGTATCATTTTAGGATTTTCATTTGCATTGATAAGCAGGCTGGCTACTGTATGGCGCAAGTCGTGGAACCGTTTTTTTTCCAGACCGGCTTTAGAAAGGAGATTTTGATATTGTCTTAGAAAATCCCTGGAATAAATGTAGTTTCCGTCTGGCTTGCAAAAAACCATTCCAAGGTCATTGTAATAGTCACCGTATAATTCTTTTTCTTTCATCTGGTGCAATTTATGTTTTTGCAGTTCGTCAGCCATAAAATCATTGATGGGAATACATCTTTTGGAGGTTGCTGTTTTAGGATTCATCAGGATTAATTCATATTTTTTTCCTGCATTTTTATTTCGGCTTTTAATCCTGCAGAGATTATGCGAAACAGTAATTCTTTTGCATTTAAAATCAATGTCATTCCATTGTAAGCCTAAAATTTCTCCTTTTCGTAATCCGGTCATCATTTCCAGCAAATATAGTGCATATAGCCGATCCCCTCTTGCGGCTTCAAGGAAGCGGATTACTTCTTCCTGCGTGAGAGGAATGATTTCCGTCTTGTTCTTTTTTGGGAGAACGACTGCATTTGCAGCATTGTTGTTTATCATCCGGTTTTGAATTGCCTGATTTAACGCACTCTTGATAATTACATGAATATACCGGACTGTGGTTGGTGATAATTTCTTCTTTTGACCTTTGCAGGTTCCGGCAAGCTTATTGTTATAAAATGATTGCAGATCCGTTGTTTTTAATTTGTTCAAAGGAATCTTTCCTAAATCTGATCCTCGGATATGCGTATTAATATAGGATTCATAATCTTCTCTTGTTGTAATCTTCAAATCCGGTTTATAATTTGTAATCCAGATATTCATCCACTGTTCTAAGGGCATATCCGAAGTTTCAATTACCCGGCCTTGTTTTTGGTCTGATTTTAACTGTTCTAATTTTTCTTTCACTTCACGCTGTGTTTTTCCGTATACGGTTTTCCTTTTAAATTCTCCATATCCGGTATCAATGAGGATTTGAGCCATCCATCTTCCATCATTCCTTTTGCAGATTGTGCCTTCTCCATTACTTCTTTTTTTCATAATCTGTGCCTCCGTAAAATGCATAAAAATAGAGCAACCGTTACTGATTGCTCTTTGTGCTTTCGTTTTTATTTACTTAACATTTCGTCCAATTTAACTTTTGGAACGACAATCCGGCTTGCAAATTTCAAATGAGGAATTTTGTTTTCCCTGATCATCCGGTAGCATAAGCTCCTTCCAATGTTTAAGTATTTGGCAGTTTCTTCTACGCTCAAAGCAGCTTTTTCATAATTGTTCATGGTAAATCATCCTTTCTGTTTTATTTAGTCCCAGATATGATATATAAATATAACTGGTGATTTTACTGCTACTTTGATGTTACCGGAGGTCTGAAAATCTATTAATTTTAGCAAATATGTCTTTGAGGTTTTTCATGTATGGACCATCGTTTGGTTCTATAAAATGTCTGCCTTCGTTTGAATCATATGTGTTCATAGCAGAAAATAAAGTTGCAAACGAATCCATAGCTGGCTTTTTTATATCTGTAATTCTATTATATATACGTTCATTTGCTATGTTTATTTTTACCATATGATGCATCTGTTCTTGCTCAATAAATGGTTTTTCATGATATTCCTTCAGTAAATTTTGGTTGCTGGAGAATTCAGGATAATTGATGATCTTATCAAATGAATTGTTGTCTCTCCGTTTGTATCCATAAATGCAATGATGTTCCAATAGGGTGTTTAGGATTCTTTCATCTTCCATATCAGAATGATATAATTTGATATGCCACTTTTGTATATCTGATTTTATTTTCTCGCGAATTAGACTGCATAGAACTTTGGATTTTACTAATAATACATTGCATTCTTTTATGTTTAACATGATGCCGTCGTAGCCTTCCTGAAGTCCCAACAGCCAGAGTTTCTTTTCACCTTTGGCGTCGTAATTGATAGCGCTTGCTCCAGGTTCATGAAGGTAATCTGTATCTTTAGCTTTGGCTATATGAGTAGATGGTCATTTCCTGATGACAATGCGATATTTAAATAATGTTCCCCGTATCGGCAGTCTTTGATTTTAAGGTCTGACAGTGTTTTATAAAAGCACTCCTCTATGAGGGGATAGTAATTCAGACTTTTGTATAATGTGGCGTAAGCGAGATTTTTTAGAGAATCTCTGGATTTCTTATGAAATTCTGTGCAGTATATTTTTGGAATCTGGTTTTCTTTAAAATACTCATTGAGGATTTCTGATACTAATTGGAAATTTGCCAGCGTCTCAGCCATTCGCGTACTTAATTCTCCATGAAAACATTCTGCTGCATCATTCTGTAAATTAGTAAGTGTGGTTTCTAAGAATTTAGCATTATTGATGTCTTCTATCCATTGAAATAGCCATTGTATAAAATAGGACATAAACTTAGCAAGGTAAGATTTGTCTTTTTGAATATTTTTGAATTGATTGCTGTTTGTTTCTTTCTGTAAAAAATCGTCTATATTCAAATAGAGCAGTCTTGATGATGTGGATTCTATTTCTTTAAAATACTCCCCTGTAATAACGGCAACAGCGTCAATCGGTTGCTCATCTGTGCCAAAACCCCCTGTTTTTCCGGTGTATATAGAGCGGATGAGCAGATCTGTAATGTTTTTGGTATTGTCCCGGCTGCCAGATGTTTCTTCTTTTTTAATATCGTCAAGGATAAATACAGCATTCCTGTATTTGGAAAGTTCTGCTGCAATTAGTTTTGGTTTTGATTTGGTGGTTTGCAGATGTTTAATCTGGTCTTCCCAATTACTGCTTCGGTTGAAAAAGTCACCCATAGTTACGGCTAATTGTGTTTTCCCACTGGCAACCTTTCCGTCAATCCATAGCACGGCTCCTGCCGATCGGCCCAGTTTTTTTAAAAAGTATCTTAGGACAGCGAGAATAGAAATGCAGTGGATAGGATAAAAGACGCGGTAATTCTGGGCAGTGTAGTCCATAAAATCCTCAATGCTTTTTTTTTGGGCTTCGTCTTTCAACGAAAGTTCGGAATCGATTTCTAAATTGAATCCTTCCTGCATCGCTTTTATGGATTTGTCAATGCCCTCTGATGTAATGGCACAATTGGAAGCTGCATAATAGTATTTTCCATAAAGTTGATGAATGCCGATTTTCTCAAAATAAAAGGAGCTATTTGTATCCGGCTGTATGGCTTGAAGTAGAAGTTCATATTGTGATTTAGAAATCAAAATGAGGTTTTTCGTATGGAGCTGCTTCAGCCATTTTGAATTATAGATTTCCTGCTTTGGAAGTTCAATATCAAATAATTGTGAATCCGCCCATAAGTTTATAGAATAAAGGCAGTCCTGCAGCTGATTTTCATCTTCTCCATAAACTTGATGCTGACGGAAAGAGAGAAATACAAAACAGATGGGTTTTCCTTTTATGACAGTATACCAGTCTGCGCTAATATAAATTGGAATGCCTTTTTCAGATGCTTCTTCCGGGGAAAGTCTTTTGGGTAAAGAAGAAGTGTTTGGATAACTTTTTTCAAGGTTTTCTTTTAGAAAATTTTTAACAGAAATTATTTTCATTATCATTTCTCCTATATTAAGTTATGCAGTATAAAAAATATACTATATAACTTCTTTTTTGATATTTTATTATATTTTTTTGTAAAAATCTACATAAAAATTTTTAACACTGTTTCATAAAAAAGAGGAAAAGTGAAACTAATTGAAAGACAAATGAAGATGTGTTATGCTTTCAGCAGAAAAAACCCTGTTAAGGCATATCCGAAAATGGTCTCGAAATTTTTGAATTATATCCTTATTTTTCTGGTTGCTGTCAAATTGCTGTCAAATGCAAAAAAACAGGGTCTCTGAAACATCTCAAATGTTTCAAAAACCCTGAAATCATGCGGGTAACAGGACTTGAACCTGCACGGTCTCCCACCAGAACCTAAATCTGGCGCGTCTGCCAATTCCGCCATACCCGCAAAACCTCTGTTATTATAACTATTTTTATAAAGACTGTCAAGCAAAACAAATAATCTGTGAAAGAGAGGAAGGGGACAATGCCGGATACAATCTCCAATCTTGTTGCAAATTTTGTGATTAGCTGTTAAATGCTGTATGGTAATTGCTATATCTATTTATGGAAAGTTTTTCCATACTGCTTATAAAACGCAAAAAAAATTATAATTTACTTGATTCTTCTATGCAATGGGTGTAAATTAATTTGGGGGTGTGAGAATATGTATCTTGTATTTCTATTATTATGGATTCTCCTCAATGGACAGTTGACAGGGGAGATTGTATGTTTTGGAATCGTGATTGCAGGGGCAATGTACGCATTCTTTTGTAAGTTTATGGATTATTCTATTGAAAAGGACATTCTTCTTTTACGGAAGCTTCCGCTTATTTTGCTGTATATTCTGGTTTTATTCTGGGAAATCATTAAGGCGAATGTAAGCGCGATTCGATTAACGTTAAGCTACCGAAATGAAATTGATCCTGTTATTGTGCAATTCCAAACAGGATTAAAGACGGATCTTGCCAATGTGGTATTGGCAAATTCCATTACGCTGACGCCGGGGACAATTACCGTGGCGATGGAGGAAGATGAACTGACGGTTCATGCGTTGGACGTTAGTTTGGCGGCAGGCATGGACGACAGTGTGTTTGTCCATATGCTCCGCAGAATGGAAGCGATTGACGATGAAATGTTAAAGAAAAGGGGGAAGCGGCATGTATAGCGGTATTGCGGCGTTAAATCAGGCGTATCACGGCTTGTTTGTCGTTTTGCTTGTAATCCTTGCCGTATTGTTTTTTGCCTGCCTGATACGGGCGGTGGCAGGGCCTAGAATGGCGGACAGGATTGTGGCAATCAATATGATGGGCACGATGGTTATGGTGGCGATTGCAATTCTTGCCGTTATGCTCAAGGAAGGGTATTTGGCGGACATCTGCCTGATTTATGCAATGATTAGTTTTTTGGCGGTCATAATTTTGACGAAAGTCTATATGGGCGTATATTTTGAAAGAGACGATGGGGAGGGCGATGCGAATGGCGGCGATTGAATGGATTCGGTTTGGGATTGTAATAGTGTTGCTGGTGTTCGGCATGTCGATTTTCTTTTTGGAAATTTTCGGGGTTTACCGTTTTAAATTTGTGCTAAACCGGATGCAGATCGCGGCGACGGGAGACACGCTTGGCATTGGGCTTTGTTTAATCGGTCTTATGGTTGCAAACGGCTGGGATGCGACGACGGCGAAGCTTGCGCTTGTGATTGTGTTTTTATGGTGCGCATCTCCCGTGTCTTCCCATATGATTGCCCGTCTGGAATATACGACGGATCAGACTTTGCTGGAAAACTGCCGTATGGTGAGCATGGAGGAAGCTGAAAAAGAAGTGGTCCGGAAAGGGGACGGGGAAGATGCAGATATTTAATATGATTTTGCTCGGCTTTTTGATTGTCTGCGCTGTTTCGGTCAGTTTTTCAAAAAACCTTTTAAATTCAATTTTGATTTTTATGTCATACAGCCTGATTATGTCGATTATCTGGATATTGCTGGAATCTCCGGATCTTGCGATTACGGAAGCGGCGGTTGGCGCCGGAGTGACGAGCATTTTGTTTTTTGTCACGCTGAAAAAAATCCATGCGCTGCGCCAAGAAGCGGAAAAGGAGGAGGACGATGAGCCATATCAGGAAACAGAGTGAATACGAAAAAACGTTTGCGTTTCATTTTTTCAGATGGCTGGGCGGAGAAAAAGATGCATTTATGGGAAATATGGAAATGCATCCCCAGAAGGAGTATGCCGAAGCGGAAACGACGATTGAAGAACGTTTAAGAGACAGAAGGCAGGCTTTGTCAGAAGTGTATGACAGAAGGCACAATAAAGAATTGAAATTTTTTAATGTCCTATATAAGTGTATGAGCGTAGTCTTTTGCATTGCTTTGGTATTTGTGCTGGTGTATATGGTTTCCTATCTGCCAAGCGTTGGGGCGGAAGATAAACCGACGAATAATATCGTATCGGAGACTTATATTTCAGATGGCTTAAAAGATACGGGAGCCGTCAATATCGTCACGGGCATGATTCTTTCGTACCGCGCGTTTGATACGTTTGGTGAGACGAATGTGCTGTTTATTGCGACTTGCTGCGTCATGATTATGCTGATGGTAGATGAGGATAAAATTCGGGAAAATAAGGAGTCGAACGATCGTGGCTTTGAGCCGAAGAATAATTTAATCTTACAGAAAGTTGCGACGCTTATCGTTCCGTTGGTGTTTTTGTTTGGGATCTATATTATTTTAAACGGGCACTTATCGCCGGGCGGCGGTTTTTCCGGAGGGGCGATGATTGGGGCGGGCATGATTTTATATGTTGCGGCGTTCGGTTTTGATAAGACGGAGAAGTTTTTTAATGAAAAGGTTTATAAATGTATTAAGGTGACGGCGTTAATCTGTTATGGCTGTATCGTGACTTATTATTTCCTGACCGGCGCGAACGGATTAGAGAGTATTATCCCGCTGGGAAAAGCCGGAAAGATTTTAAGCGGCGGCATTACGCTTCCAATTAATATTTTTGTCGGATCGGAAGTGGCATGCACTATGTATGCGTTTTACGCGTTGTTTCGGAGGGGAGGATTATAATGGGCGGACATCTGCTTGCAAACTATGCGGAAGCGGTGGCGATTCTATTGTTTGGAATTGGATTTACAAACCTGCTTTTACAGAAAAATATGATAAAAAAGATTATCGGATTGAATATTATGGACACTGCCGTTTATCTGTTTCTTGCGGAAAAAGGCTATATCGCCGGGCATATTGCGCCGATAGTGGTAAACGGCGATGTAAGCCCGGAAACGTATATCAATCCGGTGCCAAGCGGCCTTGTGCTGACGGGGATTGTCGTGTCGGTGTCGGTGACGGCGCTTATGCTTTCTCTGACAATCCGGCTTTACCGCAGATATCATACGTTGGATTTAGATGAAATTTCGATAAGAGTAAAGAGGGAAGAACGATAATGGAGATAATAAAAAATTTCCCATGCCTTTCAATCCTGCTGTGCATGTTTGCGGCGATTATCAGTTCAGCGTTGAAAGGCAGGGGAGCAAGATGGCTTAATTCCTTTGTAATAGCGGCAGTCAGCGTCTTGTCATTTGCCGTATTGTATTTGACGATCACGACAAAAGAAAGCTATGTCTATGTGATGGGGCATTTTCCGGCGCCGTTTGGGAATGAAATCCGTTTTGGTTCTTTAGAAGCCGGAATGGCGTTATTTTTCTGTGTAATTATGATGCTTTCTTTAAATGGGGGAAGAAAGAAATTACTGCTTGAAATCAATCCCGCCAAGGAAAACCTCTATTACATTATGGTGGATTTGCTTTTGAGTTCTCTTTTGGCGCTTGTGTATACGAACGACTTGTTTACTGCGTATGTTTTTGTAGAGATAAATACAATTTCCGCCTGCGGATTAATTATGATTACGGAGCGGGGGCATACGATTGAAGCGGCAACGCGTTATATGATTATGAGCCTATTGGGTTCCGGGCTTTTTTTAATTGGAATCTGCCTGCTTTACGATTTGACAGGGCATCTTTTAATGAGCAATATCAAGGCGGGCATTGATGCGATTGTGGCAAACGGGACGTACCATACGCCGCTTTTAGTTACGATTGCGCTGATTGTCGTCGGGCTTGCAATTAAAAGCGCGCTGTTTCCGTTCCATGCGTGGCTCCCGAACGCTTATGGGTATTCCACGGTTTCTTCCGCGGCGATTTTGTCAAGCCTTGTTTCAAAAGGGTATATTTTTTTACTGATTAAGATTATTTACCGCGTAATAGGATTTGATACATTTAGGGACAGTAAAATTATTAATGTTCTTTTTGTGTTTGGCCTTGCCGGCATGATTATGGGCTCTTTGAGCGCAATACGGGAAAATGACATTCGCAGAATGATTTCATTTTCATCTGTGGCGCAGATTGGCTATATCTATATGGGGTTTGGGCTTGGCACGGCGGTCGGCATGGTGGCGTCTGTGTTCCATATGCTGTCCCATGCGGCGACAAAATCACTTTTGTTTGTTTCCGGTTCGGGCCTTACTGATGTGTCGGGGGGCCATAAGGAGTTTTTGGAGCTGACCGGCTCGGCTTACCGCAATATATGCGCAGGTCTTGCGTTTACCGTCGGTTCGCTTTCTATGGTAGGCATTCCGGTTTTTTCTGGATTTGTCAGTAAGCTTTTGTTTTCACAAGCGGCGATTTTAAATGAACATAAAGTGCTTCCGACGTTAATTGCCCTTGCCATCAGCACGATTTTAAATACCATTTATTTTATGAAAACAGTGATTCGGATTTATACTCCGGCGCATGGCAAATACGCATCGGCGTCATGGAAGGAAAATCCGGCGTATGCCGTTACGCTGTTGTTGTTTATTATATTGAATGTTGTGCTTGGCATGTGTTCACAGCCGATTACGGACTGGATTGCGCAGGGATTATCCGTTTTTGCATAGGAGGAGAGAGACATGGAGCAACTGTTGCTTTGGCCGGTATTTTGCCCAATTCTGGCAGGGATTGCATTATTGTTTAAAAAGGAATTTAAACAGAGGAAAACATTGCTTGTTTTTGTGGGAAGCATTCTGCTTGTCAGCGGTATTTTAGCAATCTATGGGATTTTTGCAGTGGAGGGCGGCGTGACTTTATTTTACCTGACTAAGACGCTTCCGGTTTATTTTAAGCTGGATATGCTGGGAAAGTTTTTTACGTTTGTCGTTGTCATTGTCTGGATTTTAGCGGGCTTTTTTTCCTTTGAATATATGAAGCATGAAAAAAATGAAAAACGGTATTACGCATTTTACCTGATTGTATTTGGCGTATTGATTGGTCTGGATTTTTCAGGAAATTTGATTACCATGTATCTGTTTTATGAGTTTATGACGCTGACTTCCATGCCGCTTGTCCTGCATAACCAGTCAAGGGAAGCGGTGATGGCGGCTTTGAAATACCTTTTCTTTTCATTTGCGGGCGCATATATGGCGTTGTTTGGCGTTTATTTTATTTCCCGTTATGGGACGACGCTTGAATTTACGGCAGGCGGCGTAATTGAAGCAGGCGTTTTGCAGCAGCATAGCGCGTTGTTTTTGACAGTCACGATGTGTATGCTGATAGGATTTGGCGTAAAAGCAGGCATGTTTCCATTGCACGCGTGGCTTCCTGCCGCGCATCCGGTCGCTCCGGGGCCTGCATCCGCCGTGTTGTCCGGCATTATTGTAAAGGGCGGCGTATTGGCGGTTATCCGTGTGGTTTACCAGCTTATCGGCGTTGAGTTTTTACGCGGGAGCATTGTGCAGACGGTGTGGATGGCATTAACGCTTATCACGGTGTTTATGGGTTCCATGCTTGCATTCAGAGAGCCTGTGTTAAAAAAGCGGCTTGCGTATTCAACAGTCAGCCAGCTTTCCTATATTTTGTTTGGGTTATCGGTTATGCAGCCGCAGGCGCTGACCGGATCTCTTTTGCATGTGGCGGCTCACGCGTTTATAAAAACGGCTCTGTTTTTGGGCGCATCGGCGGTGATTTACCGGACAGGCGCGACGCGGGTGGAAGATTTAAGGGGCATTGGAAAGGGAATGCCTGTGACAATCTGGTGTTATACGATTGTTTCACTGGGGCTGATTGGGATTCCGCCTTTAAGCGGGTTTATTAGCAAATGGTATTTGGCGACGGGGGCGCTTGATTCCGGAATGGCTGTTTTTTCGTGGCTTGGGCCTGTTACGCTTTTAGTCAGCGCGCTGCTTACGGCGGGTTATCTTCTTCCGGTTACGATGCAAGGGTTTTTTCCGGGGGAAGGGTATGACTGGAAACGGTTTGCAGGCAAAGAACCGTCTTATCTTATGCTTGTTCCCCTGCTTGCGTTGGCGGTTTTGACAATTCTCATTGGCGTTTTGCCAAATGGGCTGACAGAAGAATTTGCGGCGTTTGCCGCCCAAGTGATGTAAGGAGGGGAATCTATGAGCGCAATTTATTTATTTATCGTAATACTGATTCCCTGCATTGGCGGCGCCCTGACGGCGGTTATCCCTTGGAAAAAGCGGATTTATATGCTGATTTATCTGGAGTTTGTCGTAACGCTTACTTCGGCGCTGGTCTGGATGCTTTTATTAAACCGTCCGGACGGGTCTTTTACGCTTTTAAATTTTGCCGGAAATTTAAAAATCGCTTTTCAGTTAGACGGGCTTGGCTGTATTTTTGCAGGATTGATTTCTTTTTTATGGCCGCTTGCCGTGTTGTATTCGTTTGAATATATGACAAAAGAGAAACATGAGAAAGTGTTTTTCATGTTTTATACGATTACTTACGGGGTAACGCTTGGGATTGCTTTAGCGGATAATTTTCTGACAATGTATTGCTTTTATGAAATGCTTACGCTTGTGACAGTTCCTTTAGTTATGCACACGCTGACGCGGGAGGCGGTTTTGGCAAGCCGGAAGTATTTGTATTATTCGATTGGCGGCGCGGCGTTTGCTTTTATCGGCATGATTTTTATTCTGGTATTTGGGCAGACTTCAGATTTTGCATTAGGTGGGGTGTTAAATCCCGAAGCGATTGTGGGCCATGAGAATATTTTTCTTTTGATTTATGTATTCAGTTTTTTTGGCTTTGGCGTAAAAGCGGCAATCTGCCCGCTTAATTCATGGCTGCCTCAGGCAGGCGTTGCGCCTACGCCGGTAACGGCGCTTCTTCATGCAGTGGCAGTCGTAAAATCCGGCGCGTTTGCAATTATGCGTCTGACATTTTACTGTTTTGGCGTTGGTTTTTTGAAAGGGACGTGGGCGCAATATCTTCTGATGGCGGTAGTGATGTTTACGGTTGTCTATGGATGCAGTATGGCGCTAAAAGAGACGCATTTGAAACGCCGCCTTGCATATTCGACAATCAGTAATCTGTCTTATATTTTATTTGGCGTGACAATTATGACTCCGCTTGGGCTGGCGGCGGCTTTAAGCCATATGGTGTTCCATGCGTTTATGAAAATCGCATCCTTTTTTTGCGCGGGCGCCATTATGCATCAGACAGAGCGCCATTATATCCATCAGTTAGATGGGTTTGGAAGAAAAATGCCAAAGGTGTTTGCGGTGTTTACGGTTTCTTCTCTTGCGCTGATGGGCGTGCCCGGTTTATGTGGGTTTATCAGTAAGTGGAATCTGGCTTCTGCCGCATTGGAAAGTGAAGAAGTCATTGCTTATGTTGGCGTGGGCGCTTTATTAGTCTCTGCCCTTCTTACGGCAATGTATATGCTGACGATTGTTGCGCGGGCATATTTCCCAAGCGCGGATTTTGATTATAACACGATAAAAGACGTCAAAGACCCGAACTGGCTAATGCTTGCGCCATTGTTTATTTTTGTGGCGGTCATGGCAGTGTTTGGGCTGCATTCTGCTCCGTTTATGGAAATTGTAACAGCGGTTGCAGAGGGGAGTTTTTAGGAGGATTTCATATGGAAGGATTGTATATGGCTCTGTTTACCATTCCGTCGGCAGCGGCAGCGTCGGTTTTTCTGGCGGACTGGAAGGCGCAAAGGGCGGCAAAACAGAACGCGGCTTTTAGAAATCTTAGGGATGCGCTGGCAATCGGCGCGGGAGCGTTTATATTTATCTTAATGTGCATTTTGGCGCAGCAGGGCATGGGAAGTGAATTGTATGCGCCGGGCATTTGCGGGCTCGGACTGCATTTTTGCCTTGACGGGTTTCGCGGCGTATATGGGATTGTAGCAGCCTTTATGTGGATGATGACGCTTTTATTTTCACGGGAATATCTGGGGCATGAGAAGCATTTGGGAAGATATTATTTTTTTCAGTTGGTTACGCTGAATGCGACGCTTGGGGTGTTCTTATCTGCGGATTTATTTACGACATTTATCTTTTTTGAAATTATGTCCTTTACTTCCTATGTCTGGGTGGCGCAGGAAGAAACGAAGGGCGCGTTAAAAGCGGCCGAGACGTATCTGGCAGTTGCCGTAATTGGCGGATTGGTTCTTTTGATGGGATTGTTTTTGCTTTATCATACGCTTGGGACGCTTGAAATGTCTGAATTGCTCTCTGCGGCTGCCGCCTGCGAAGATAAGGGCGTTTTATATATTGCGGGCGTTTGCGCATTGGTTGGATTTGGGGCAAAAGCGGGGGCGTTTCCACTGCATATCTGGCTTCCAAAAGCCCATCCGGTCGCTCCGGCTCCGGCTTCTGCGCTGTTGTCCGGCATTTTAACAAAAGCGGGCGTTTTTGGCATTTTGGCTGTCAGCAGTAATATTTTTTTGCATGACCAGAGGTGGGGGCTGCTGTTGCTCTTTTTAGGTCTTTGCACAATGTTTGGCGGCGCGCTTTTGGCAGTGTTTTCTGTGGATTTGAAACGGACGCTTGCATGTTCTTCCATGTCACAGATTGGTTTTATCCTGACAGGCATTGGGATGCAGGGGATTTTAGGCGAAGAAAACGGGCTTGCCGCGCGTGGGACTCTTTTGCATATGGTGAACCATTCGTTGATTAAACTGGCGCTTTTTATGATTGCCGGAGTTGTCGTTATGAATCTGCATAAACTGGATTTGAATGACATTCGGGGATTTGGCAGGAAAAAGCCGTTGTTAAACGCCTGTTTCCTTGCAGGCGCGCTTGGGATTTCGGGCATTCCGCTGTTTAACGGGTATATCAGCAAAACGCTTCTGCATGAAAGCATTGTGGAAGGCGCAGAACTGGCTGTGGAATTGTCTGGTTTTTTGAAAGCGGCAGAGTGGGTGTTTTTATTTAGCGGCGGAATGACGCTTGCTTATATGACGAAATTATATGTTGCCCTCTTTGTAGAGAAAAACAGCAGCGTAAAGGAACAGAAGCGGTTTGACGGCATGAGAAAGTATATGAATCCAATCAGCGCGTTTGCGATTGTGGGAAGTTCGGCAATCCTTCCGGTTCTTGGATTTTTGCCTCATCTTGTGACGGACAAAATTGCAGATTTGGGACAGGGATTTATGAATTTTAATGGGGAAATCCATGCAGTTTCTTATTTTAGTTTCGAAAACTTAAAAGGCGGGCTGATTTCGATTGGAATTGGGGCGGCGTTATACTGGTGTATCCGTAAATTCCTTATGGCGGAGAAACAAGGGATTCGTGAATACCGCAACTGCTGGCCAGACTGGCTTGATATGGAAGGATTGATTTACCGGCCGCTTTTGCTTACAGCGCTTCCATTTTTGGCAAGAGTGTTTTGCAGGATTTTTGACAGTCTTGTGGACGGGATTGTGGTATTATTGCGGAAAACCATATATCGTGACCGTAAGATTCCACACGAACTGCCGGAGGGCTCGGAGTTTACGCATTTGCTTGGCGAGGCGCTGGACTGGCTGAGGAATAAGAAACGCCGGATTTTAAGGCGGCCTGCGCCGGAGCATGAAGTATCTTTTGAGCATAGACTTGCAATGCAGAGGGAAAAAATTATGGAAACAAATACGATTATCCAAAGGAGTTTGTCGTTTGGATTGCTTCTGTTTTATGTAGGGCTTGTATTTACGTTGATTTATCTGCTCTATTTAGGAAAAGGCTAAGTATAGTATATATAAAAATCCGCGGGATAGATTTTATTGTCTGTCCGGCGGATTTTTTGACGATGTATGAGATCGGGAATGCAGGGGATTTGGGATAAATGATTGAATATTAACAGTGAGTTTAGTATATTATATGACAAAATCGGTTTTGTAAATGATGCAAAGAAGCTGTATATGATATTGAAATGCAGGCAGTCAATACAAAAGAGCTTCCAAAACGCGCAAGATATTATCAAAGTATGATTGATTTGCAGATGTTAGACAAAGGGTTACATTATAAGTATTTAAAACCTTGTTATATCATTTTTACCTGCCCATTTGATGCATTTCAAAAAGGAAGGCATATCTATATTTTTGAAAATAGTTGTATGAAAGAAAAAAGCCTTGCATTAGAAGATGGCGTCACGAAGATATTTTTATATGCAGACAATGAACTCGATGACGTTCGTCTTGAATTAAAAGTGTTTTTGGATTATGTGGCTGGAATACATTCAGAAGATGCTTTTACCAAACAGTTAGAGGAAGCAGTTGAAAAAGCGAAAAAAAATCGGAGATAGAGGCATGAAATATGACGTTATTAATGAGGGATCGGGAAAATTTGGAAAAAGGCAGGATCGAAGGAAAACGGGAAGGGAAGATCGAAGGGGAAGCAATCGGGATAAAAAATACGCTTTCTTTGATTCAAAAACTTATGGAGAACGGGCATTTGGAGGAGATTAAAAAATTCAGGAGGATAAGGAGTACTGTGAAAAATTGTTTCGGGAATACCATGTTTTGAATGAATAACGGGGCGGCAGAGTTAGGGAAGAATGTTTTTGCATTCCGTCTTGTGCAATGGAAAATTTTGTGTTATGGTAAATATAACAAATTGCGCAAACACAGAGAGGAGGTTATTTATGGCTATTTCTTCTATATCAAATCAAAACTTGCGCCGCAATTATCAGTCTCTTTCAAGTGGAAAGCGGATTAACAAAGCGGCGGACGATGCGGCGGCTCTTGCAATCGCGCAAAAGCTGTTGAGCCAGAAAAACGGTTACGATTCAGGATACCGTAACGCCGGAACTTCAAAAGATATGTTAAATGTGGCAGACGGGGCGCTTAGTTCCATTACGGACAATTTACAGCGTATCCGGGAACTTGGCGTACAGGCTTCGAATTTTATGTATACGGCTTCCGACCGCGGAGCGATTCAGGCGGAAATTGACCAGCTAAAGCAGTCGATTTCGGATACCGCATCCCAGACACAGTTTAATAAGATGAATATTCTTGACGGTAGCATGAGCAGTTCCCATGTAGCGGCAGGTCCGAATGGAGGAGGATTGGAGATCCATATGCCTAATTCCGCTTTAGAAGCGCTAGGCATTGCGGATTTCGATGTGACTTCCGGCGACTTTGATTTATCCGTGATTGACGATGCGATAGACAAAGTCAGTTCCCAGAGAAGCAGTATGGGAGCTTCGTCGAACCGTTTGGATTCTGTTATGGCGTACAATGCAAATGCATCGTATCACCTGACCGCATCCCAGAGCAGGTTAGAAGATCTCGATTATCCGAAAGCGGTCTCTGATTTAAAAAAGAATCAGTTGTTAGAGACATTTCAGGTTATGATGCGCCGGAAACATTTAGAGAATGAAAATGGCAGGGTCATGCAGCTTTACAGAAGTTAAACTGAAAAATAGCAATTTTAAAAGGAACCCCTAAAAACAAGCGGGTTCCTTTTTTGCAAAGTAAATTTAAAATTAGGAAGCAGTTATAATGTCAAGCATTCTTTTTAAATCGGATATTAGCTCCCTAGAATATATTTCAGCTTCATTTAAAACATGTTCTGCCTTCGCATAATCGTTTTGTTTTAATGCCATAATGGCCTCCCCGCCAAATCTGTGGAAGCGTTCATGCTTATCATTTAACGCATCCCAAGTGGGGCGGACTGCTGGTATGTCTGGCGTTAGAGCGTGGTAAAAATGCCCGAATCCGCATTTCGTGGAATCTAACTGTAAAGGAATAATGCTTCTGTTTTTTACCATATTTTCCAGATTGCGCAGCCATGTCTGATGCGCCGTAATGGCGTTGCGGATATGTTTGGCAAATTCTTCGTTCTTTAAATGGAAGAATGCATCGGAAGACAAAGCCCCCATCTGCTTGACAGTGGCGTCCAGCGTCTGTTCAATATCGACAACCGGTTCCGTGGCGGTTTTTAATTCTTGGCTGACGTTTTCCATAAAATCTGTGCTGTCCCGTAACTGGTTTTCCATTTCAGACATGGAACTGCTGATTTCTTCGCTTAACGCCGTGATGGAACTGATGGATTCCGTCACTTTGGAAACGCTTGACTGGTTTATGTTGTTAAGCTCCCAGACATTGCTGATTTTGCCTGTCATTGAGCCAAGCGAATCGATCGTTTCCGTCGCGCTTTTGATGCTCTGCTGGGAAGCGGTTTTAATCTCGGTGACAAATTCGCTCATATCACCGGTCAGTTTTTGCGTTTCTACGGCAAGATCCCGGATTTCATTTGCCACAACGGCAAATCCCCGTCCGGCTTCGCCAGCCCTTGCCGCTTCTATGGAAGCGTTTAGCGCTAAAAGGTTTGTCTGTAAAGAGATGGAATCAATTCCGGTAATGACTTCGTTCATACGGTTAATAATATTAAAGAGATTGTCCATATCTTTTTGCATCTCGCGTGAAGTGTGAATCGTTTCTTCAGAAAGTGAGCGGATATCCGTTAGTTCTTCTTGGCATTCCGTGATTTTCTGGTAGACGTCTTCCGAATCTGAGGCGATGTCAATAATTGTATTGGCAAGCGCTTCATGCTGGCTGTTCTGATCGGAATGGTTTTTGGAATCTCCATAAATCGCTGCCGCCGCCTTTGATACACGATGGGCAATGTCAAGGATTTTTTCCGTTTCGTGCTGCATAGTCAGGTCAAGGGAACTGATCTGCATAACTGCCCTGACATTATTTTCGAATATTTCCGCAAACTGCTTTCTTGCGTTGGCAAGCCTTTGATAAATAGCATTCAGCTCAGGGTTTTTCGAGTAATCCGCCTCTTTTAACTCTGAGACTGCCCGAAGGAGCGATGTGTTATTTTTTCTAAGTTTCATAGGGATACCTCTTTTTCTACAGTTCTTCAATATGCGCCAGTAATTTTATGTATACTTGTTATGCTTTTAGGATGCAGCATTGCATATCTTTAAATATCATATGAAATTTTTAGCTTTTTTGCAACCTTTTTCTACAGATTTTATAAAAAATAATTGACGGATACAGTCGGTTGTGCTATGATAGAACAGCTTGGAAGTAGGTCTTTTTTTTATGCCTAAAAAGGCATGGAAAACACACAATGAATTTATGGAGGTGGAAGTTGTGCGCACAAGAATTACATTGGCATGTACAGAATGCAAACAGCGTAATTACAACACAAAAAAGGACAAGAAAGCTCATCCGGACAGAATGGAACTGAACAAGTATTGCAGATTCTGCAGAAAGCATACGGTACACAAGGAAACCAAATAATCCGGTAGGGCAAAGGAGTGGAATTATGGCAAATGATGCAAATGCGCAAAAAGCTCCGAAAACGGGCTGGTTCGAAGGGTTAAAAGCCGAGTTCGGAAAAATTGTCTGGCCGGCAAAAGAGCAGCTTGCGAAACAGACCGCGGCGGTCATCGCTGTTTCCGTTGCAGTCGGTCTGGTGATCACAATACTGGATACGTTTATCCAGTACGGCATTGATTTCCTAGTGAATTTATAATGGAGGCGTTTTATGTCAGAAGCACACTGGTATGTGGTCCACACCTATTCGGGATATGAGAATAAGGTGAAGGCGAATATTGATAAGACAATAGAAAACAGGCATTTAGAGGATCAGATTCTTGAAGTGCGGGTTCCGATGCAAGATGTTTTCGAGATGAAGAACGGCGCAAAGAAACAGGTTTCTAAGAAGATGTTTCCGGGATATGTGCTCATCAATATGGAGATGAATGACGATACATGGTATGTTGTCAGAAACACCCGCGGCGTGACCGGATTTGTCGGGCCGGGGTCGAAGCCTGTGCCATTGACAGATGAAGAAATGCTGCCGCTGGGAATCAAACAAGAAGACATTGTCGTCGATTTTGCAGAAGGCGATACGGTTGTCATAACCGGAGGCGTCTGGAAAGACACGGTCGGCGTGATCCAGTCTATGAACCAAGGCAAGCAGATCGTGACGATTAATGTCGAATTATTCGGCCGCGAAACGCCGGTGGAAATTAGTTTCGCAGAAGTGAAGAAAATGAATTAAGGAGGTTATTCCAAATGGCAAAGAAAGTGCAAGGATATATCAAATTACAAATTCCTGCTGGAAAGGCGACGCCAGCTCCTCCAGTCGGACCTGCATTGGGACAGCATGGCGTAAATATCGTAGAGTTTACGAAGCAGTTCAATGCTAGGACAGCGGATCAGGGAGATTTAATTATTCCGGTCGTTATCACAGTTTACGCAGACAGAAGTTTCAGTTTTATCACAAAGACTCCGCCTGCTCCTGTATTAATTAAGAAAGCATGCAGCATAAAATCCGGTTCCGCAGAACCGAATAAGACAAAAGTTGCAACTATTTCCAAAGCAAAACTTCAGGAGATCGCAGAGCTTAAAATGCCGGACTTAAACGCAGCTTCTTTGGAAGCGGCTATGAGCATGATTGCGGGAACGGCAAGATCTATGGGCGTAAAAGTAGAAGAATAGTCAATTCGGAATAGTGGAAGGGAGTAAATCCCCGATAATACCACAGGAGGTTAAATAGAATGAAAAGAGGAAAGAAATATATTGAAACTGCAAAATTAGTGGATTCGACAGCGCTTTATGAGAGAGATGAAGCCGTTGATTTGGCAAAAAAAGTAGCAGTGGCAAAATTTGATGAGACAATCGAAGTCCATATCAAGACTGGCTGTGACGGACGCCATGCAGAACAGCAGATCCGCGGCGCTGTCGTATTGCCGCATGGAACAGGTAAAACTGTCCGCGTATTGGTTTTCGCAAAAGGCGCGAAACTGGACGAAGCTCAGGCTGCGGGCGCAGATTTTACAGGCGGCGAGGAATTAATCCCGAAAATCCAGAAAGAAGGCTGGCTGGATTTTGACGTAGTCGTTGCTACGCCGGATATGATGGGCGTGGTTGGGCGTTTAGGCCGTGTGTTAGGGCCGAAAGGATTAATGCCGAACCCGAAAGCGGGAACTGTCACAATGGACGTTACGAAAGCGATCAACGAAATTAAAGCCGGTAAGATTGAATACCGGTTAGACAAAAGCAATATTATCCATGTGCCAATTGGAAAAGCATCCTTTACAAATGAACAATTAGCGGACAACTTCCAAACCCTTATGGATGCAATCAATAAAGCAAAACCGAGCAGTTTAAAGGGTCAGTATATTAAGAGCGTGACATTGGCTCCGACTATGGGTCCGGGAATCAAAGTAAACGCTTTGAAAATGGCTCAATAATTTGATTGACATCAAATAGATAGTATGTTATAGTTTAACAGCATATTTTAGAACAATTTTGCCGAAGACAGCAGGCGCCGCATGGCGTAACCGCAAGGGCCTGCCGAGGAGATGGAAAGAGGATGCCTCTCTGTCTTTTGGCGGAGAGGTTTTTTATATGAATTAAATTTATAAAGGAGGTGCACGATTCGTGGCAAAAGTAGAACTGAAACAGCCAATCGTACAAGAAATTTCAGAATACATCAAAGACGCGCAGTCCGTTGTATTAGTGGATTACCGTGGCCTTACGGTTGCAGAAGACACGCAGTTGCGTAAACAGCTTAGAGAAGCCGGCGTTACTTATAAAGTATACAAAAACACGATGCTGAATTTTGCATTTAAAGGAACCGATTTTGAAAGTCTGGCTCCGGCATTAGAAGGGCCAAGCGCAGTTGCGATTTCCAATTCGGATGCAACAGCTCCGGCAAGAGTTCTGGCAAAATTCGCGAAAACAGCTCCGGCGTTAGAGATGAAAGCAGGCGTTGTAGAAGGGACATTCTACGATGCAGAAGGCATGAAGAGCATTGCGGCAGTTCCATCGAGGGAAGAATTGCTTTCCAAATTCCTTGGAAGCATCCAGTCTCCGATTACGAATTTTGCTCGTGTGCTTAACCAGATCGCAGAAAAAGGCGGTTCCGGTGAAGCGGCAGCTCCGGCGGCAGAAGAAGCTCCGGCGGCAGAAGCTGAAAGCAATTAGTTATCTGTCATTCCAAAGACGAAGACAGAGCGTAATTAGTGAAACGATTATAATTTATGGAGGTAAATTAAAATGGCTAAATTAACAACAGAAGAATTTATTGAAGCTATCAAAGAATTAAGCGTATTAGAGTTAAATGATTTAGTAAAAGCATGTGAGGAAGAATTTGGCGTATCCGCGGCAGCAGGCGTTGTTGTTGCGGCAGCAGGCGGCGAAGGCGCGGCAGCAGAAGAAAAGACAGAGTTTGACGTAGAGCTGACAGAAGTTGGCCCGAACAAAGTTAAAGTCATCAAAGTTGTCCGCGAAGTAACCGGATTAGGCTTAAAAGAAGCCAAAGACTTAGTTGACGGCGCTCCAAAAGTTGTCAAAGAAGCTGCTGACAAAGCAACTGCTGATGACATTAAGGCAAAACTTGAAGGCGAAGGCGCAAAAGTAACATTAAAATAAGCGAAATGAAAACAGATACGGAAGCCAAACGGCTTCCGTATTTTTAAATTTCCATTTTTTTCATTTCTATCAAAGATCTTAAGTAGCGTATCGTTGTTTCTAATTCTTCAATGGTAAGCGTATTTGCAAGATCGACGAGGGAAGCGGATTTTTGTTTGAAACCGAATAAAATATAGTCTGCGGAAACATTGAGCTGTTTGCATATTTTTGCGAGCGTATCTTGAGATAAACCTTTTTTTCCGTTTTCAATTTCAGATAAAAAATTTACGGATATATCTGTTAATTCAGCAAATTCTGCCTGAGTATAGTCGTTCGTTGTCCGTAATTGCCGGATTCTTTGCCCGATTTCTGTTTTTTCCAGTATCTCTATCATAGTGTCCCTCCACCTATTTTCAATTATTTTAACAGTATTCCCAATCCCAAAACATTAATTATAGTTTGATAAAATTCGCTAAAAGCGAAAAAATAATTGACAGATGAAACGGGTGGAATTATGATAAAGGGGACTTTAAATACAAAAAACAGATTACAAAAGATGAGAGGATTAGAAACTATGAAGAAATCGTTATACAGAATTGTTCTGGTGGCGGTATTGTGTTTTCGCTTTTTGTCTTTATACGCAGACGCCGATGCGCAGGCATTATCTCAGGAAAAAAATCAAAAAAAGGCAAAGGAATATATCTTTAAAGAAGGAGGCGGGGAAAACAAAGAGGAAAATTCCAAACAGAAACATGACATAAGATATGCGCATATTTTGATTAGAGGAACGTATGAAGTTACCATAGATTTAGCGCTTGTTTTAGTTTTTATGGGAGTGTTTTTTATATTTGTTTTGAGAATGAGGTTCTGAGGGCATTTGGATTGGTTTTACTTTAGGGAGCCGGAAAAAGCAAAGAAGATGTATTTATGTATTGAAAGCGCGGTGATTTGGCGCTATACTTCAAATTGTATCAATCTGTATTTTGCAGACAGGGGAGATAACGTCTGCAAATTGCCAAAGAATGAGGAGAATCAGGGACGATGGAACAGTATAAAAAAGAGTTTATTGAATTTATGGTAGAGAGCGATGTATTAAAATTCGGAGATTTTACACTAAAAAGCGGCAGGAAATCTCCATTTTTTATGAATGCGGGGGCGTATGTGACGGGAAGCCAGCTCATGCGTCTGGGAGAGTATTATGCGGCGGCGATTTATGAGAACTACGGCGGGGATTTTGATGTATTATTCGGGCCTGCTTATAAAGGGATTCCGCTTAGCGTTGCGGCGTGCATAGCGTTTTCCAAACTATATGGAAAGGAAATCCGTTATTGTTCAAACCGCAAGGAACTCAAAGACCATGGGGATTCGGGAATATTACTCGGCAGTAAATTAAAGGACGGCGACAGAGTTGTAATTATTGAGGACGTGACGACTTCCGGAAAATCTATAGAAGAAACGTTTCCTATTCTAAAAGCCTGCGCAAATGTGGAAATAGTCGGGCTTATGGTTTCGCTAAACCGCATGGAAGTCGGGCTTGGCGGTAAAATGGGAGCGTTAGACGAGATCCGTGAAACGTATGGATTTCCTGCAAACGCCATTGTGACGATGGAAGAAGTGACAGAGCATCTTTATAACCGTTCCTGTAATGGGAAAATTGTCATTGATGATACATTAAAAGCGGCCATTGATGAATACTATAAAGAGTATGGAATGAAGTTATGACGCATAGAAAATAGAAGGAGAGAATTTTGAAGGAAAGCAGGAAAACAGAACCAGTTCGGAGATTAGAAATTCTCTTATTTATCGCGTATCTTGCAGTATTGTGTTATTTTTTGTTTTTTGCGGAAACGATGGGAAGGACAGTGACAGAGCGGGAATACCACTATAACCTGATGCCACTGAAAGAAATCAAACGTTTTTGGACGTACCGCCATTCACTGGGATTTTGGTCGGTATGCCTGAATCTGTTTGGCAATGTGGCGGCATTTCTTCCATTTGGAATGTTCCTTCCGCGGTTATATCCAAAATGCAGGAAGTTTTTTTTGACTGCGCTGTTTAGTTTCGAACTTAGCCTATGCGTGGAACTGATTCAGCTTGTAGGGAAAGTTGGGAGTTTTGACGTCGATGATATTTTGCTCAACACATTGGGCGGGGCGTTTGGATATTTATGTTATAGCATTTCAAAAAAACTTTTCAGTAAGCGGAGGAAAGATGAAGCGGGAAAACCATAATAAATTTACAAAGAAAAAACATTCAAAGAGGGGGATGCTGGCATGTGTTTTGGCTGTCGCATCCATCTTTGCGTTGTTCTATTTAATCGGCGTTTCCTTCCGGCAAAAGGGGAATGGGAGCGTATATTTAGGAAGCATAGGGATACTGGCGCTTTTGGTGGCGCTTACCTCTTTTGCGCAGGCAGTCAAAAGCATTCGGGAAGAAGACACGTTCCGCAGAATCCCTATTTTATCAATCGCGCTTTCCATATTGGCGTCCGGCGGCTGGATTGCGCTTTATGCCGTTGGGTTTCTGTTATAAATGGCAGGAAGAAAGGGAAGAAAATGGAATATGATGAAATATTAGAAGAACGTTTTGAACTTGCATCGGAGCGGATTTTAGGCATTCAAAACACGCAGGACGTGTCTTTGGCGTATCAGGATTATTTTAGGCGGGCGGCGCAGTTTCTTGGTCTGGCAGATGATACATTTCGCCAAAAACGTTCCGGCGGTTTAGAAAAATGGACGCTCAAGGATTGGGAGGAGAGAAATAAGCGCCTCTATTGGGAGATGCTGCCAGAACAGTATGCAGACAGCTATTTGAATCCGGCGTTTGCCGCTCGTGTGTTTGGAGAAACATTTGGGCGGCTTCTTAGTTTTTTGTATACGGAGCTTTTTGCCGTCACGGCATATGCGTTTGAAGGCAGGCTTTTCTATATGACGATTTTCTATGAATTGTTCCTTGAAATTTATCATGTGTTTGAAATGGAAGGCGATCCGCAGCCAAAAGAAATTGAGCAGATTCTCTACTGGTTTTTCCATGATTACAGTGAGGCGTTTTCTGAGGATAAAGTGCGTGGGCTGGTAGATCCAGAGAATAATTTTTTTACGGAACTGGTAATGGAATCGGATTTGACGGATCTTCGGTTCCTTTATCGTTATGGGGCATATATCAGCCAATGCGAGCGAGAGACGGCGGCGTTTTTAAATACGTTAAGCGAAGCGGAACTTGCATCGATGGCGGATACGATGACGGAAGGTTTTCGGATCGGGTATGAAAAATTAGGGAAAGAGTTGAGGAAGAAAGAGACGGTTTGCATTGAGTATCCCATAGGTTTTGAACGCGTGGCGCGCGCCGTAATCCGTAACTTTGCAAAAATGGGGTTAAGGCCGGCAATTTACCGGAATACGTTGTCTTCTTTCCATATGGGCAGCGGCGCCAGACGCGGCTGTTATACGGCGTCTGCGAATCCACAGTTTGAATTTGACCATAAATCGGACAGCGCGTTGTATCTTGACAAGGTCTATGTAAAACGCAGGGTAGAGACAATGAAAGCCGCGTTTGAGAAGTATAAAAAGCAGGCAAGGCGCCATGCAGGGCCGGCAGTGATTGAAATTTTTGGCGAGGAGCCGTTTTTGCCGCAGAGTAAGCCAGAGGCTTTTTCCTACAGCCTAAAACAAAATGAGTGGAAAGTTTCTCTTATGAACCAGCTTGGGCAGCTTACGGAGGATTATATTCCCGGTGACGAGCGGAGTTTTACGATGATTGCATATCCGGTTCCCGTAATCGGACAGGATTTTGAGCAGATTTTCCGTGAAACGGTTAAAATCAATACGCTGGATTATATGCAGTATCTCAGGATACAGCAAAGCATGATAGAGACGCTTGATTTAGCGGACCGCGTCCATATTACGGGGGCGGGAGAAAATGAGACGGATTTGTGGGTGAAAATCCAGCCGGTTTTTGATTTGAAAAAGGAAACGGCATTTGAAAATTGCGTGGCGGACGTAAATATTCCGGTAGGCGAGGTATTTACCACTCCGGCGTTAGAAGGGACGTCGGGAACGCTGCATGTGGCGGAAGCGTATTTAAACGGCTTGCCTTATCGGAATTTAAAACTGAAGTTTAAAGACGGAATGGTGGCGGCATATAGCTGCGAAAATTTTGCATCGGAAGAAGAAAACCAAAGGTATATTTATGAAAATCTTTTACAGCGGCATGAGACGCTTCCGATGGGAGAGTTTGCCATCGGCACAAACACGGCGGCATACCGTATGGCAAAGCAGTATCATATTGCGGATAAACTTCCGATTTTGATTGCGGAAAAAATGGGGCCGCACTTTGCGGTAGGCGACACTTGTTATTCTCATGCTGAAGATACGAAAGTATATAATCCTGACGGCAGGGAGATAATTGCGCGGGATAATTCTAGATCAGTTTTGCGGAAAGAGGATAGCGCGAAAGCTTATTTTAACTGTCATACGGATATTACGGTTCCTTATGATGAGATTGGCTCAATTACAGTAAAAACAGCGGATAACCAAAGCATAGACATTATCAGGAATGGAAAATTCGCTGTGACGGGCGCGGAAGCATTGAATCTTCCATTGGAATGAGATACAATAAAAAGAAAAACAGGAAAAGGAGCAGATTATGGCAAAAGTAGGAATGGTAATGGGCAGTGATTCCGATATGCCTGTAATGGCAAAAGCGGCGGAAGTTTTGGAACAGTTGGGAATAGAGTATGAGATGCGGATTATTTCTGCGCACAGAGAGCCGGACGTTTTTTTTGAATATGCCAATACAGCCGAAGAAAAAGGCTTTAAGGTGATTATTGCGGCGGCAGGCATGGCGGCGCATTTGCCGGGTATGTGCGCGGCGATTTTCCCAATGCCTGTCATCGGGATTCCTATGCACACGACGTCGCTTGGCGGACGGGATTCGCTGTATTCCATTGTGCAGATGCCAAGCGGGATTCCCGTGGCTTCGGTTGCCATCAACGGAGGCGTAAATGCGGCTCTTTTGGCGGCGAAAATTTTAGCGGTAAGCGATCCGCAGTTATTACAGCGGCTGAAAGAATATGCCAAAGGCTTAAAAGAGCAGGTTCAGGCAAAAGATGAGAAATTACAGGAAAACGGTTTTAGGAAGTATGCAGAAAAATAAAGGAGAACAGATCATGGATTATAAAAACGCGGGCGTAGATATTGAGGCAGGCTACAAATCAGTGGAATTGATGAAACAACATGTACAGGAAACAATGCGCAGTGAGGTCTTGTCAGGCCTTGGCGGTTTTTCCGGGGCATTTTCCATGGAAGCGTTCCGGAACATGGAACATCCGACGTTGGTATCGGGGACAGACGGGGTAGGAACTAAGATAAAACTCGCATTCCTTATGGACAAGCATGATACGATAGGGATAGACTGTGTGGCAATGTGTGTCAATGATATTGCATGCGCGGGCGGGGAACCGCTGTTTTTTCTGGACTATATCGCCTGTGGCAAAAATTTCCCGGAAAAAATCGCTAGGATTGTCAGTGGCGTTGCCGAAGGCTGTAAACAGGCGGGAGCGGCGTTAATTGGCGGTGAAACAGCGGAGCATCCCGGGCTTATGCCGGAAGAAGAATATGATTTGGCAGGTTTTGCCGTAGGCATTGTCGATCAAAAAGAGATTATTACGGGCAATGACTTAGAAGACGGCGATGTGTTAATCGGTCTGGCAAGTTCCGGCGTTCATTCCAATGGATTTTCCTTAGTCCGCAAAGTGTTCCCGATGGAAAAAGAGACTTTGGACGTTTATTATGAGGAATTGGGGGGAACGCTTGGCGAGACGCTTTTAACGCCGACGAGAATTTATGTGAAAGCCCTAAAACAGATCAAAGAGTCCGGCATCCGCGTGAAAGCGTGCAGCCATATTACGGGCGGCGGGTTTTATGAGAATGTGCCGCGTATGCTGCCGGAAGGCAGGCGCGCTATCATTGAGAAAGAGAGTTATCCGGTTCCGCCGATTTTTGCGATGCTTGCCAAAAAAGGAAACATTGAGGAACAGATGATGTATAATACATACAATATGGGGCTTGGCATGATTCTTGCTGTTTCAAAAGAAGATGCGGATGCGGCAATGGGAGCAGTGAGAGCGGCAGGAGAAACGCCGTATCTGGTTGGCAGGATTACGAATGGGGAAAAGGGAGTTACATTATGTTAAAGATTGCGGTTTTGGCATCCGGAGGGGGAACGAACCTACAGGCGATTATCGATGCAGTGGCGGCCAAAACGCTCGCAGATGTGGAAATATCGGTTGTAATCAGCAATAATCAAAATGCTTTTGCCTTGGAGCGCGCGGCGAAAGCAAAAATTGCGGCAGTTTGCATTTCTCCAAAGGAGTTTGAAAGCAGGGAAGCGTTTAACCGGGCCTTTTTAGACAAATTGAACGGGTATCGGGTGGATTTGGTTGTGTTGGCAGGGTTTTTAGTGGTGATACCGCCTGAGATGATTGCAGAGTACCGAAACCGGATCATTAATATCCACCCGTCTTTGATCCCGTCGTTTTGCGGGAAGGGGTTTTATGGACTGAATGTGCATAAAGAAGCGCTGAAACGCGGAGTGAAAGTTACAGGGGCTACGGTGCATTTTGTTGACGAAGGAACGGATACGGGCCCGATTATTCTGCAAAGGGCGGTCGAAGTGAAAGAGGGCGATACGCCAAAGACATTACAGCGCCGAGTGATGGAGGAGGCGGAGTGGAAGATTCTGCCGGAGGCAATTGATTTGATTGCGCGGGGATATGTTTGTGTGAAAGATGGGAGAGTGGTTCGGGAGGGGGAGTGAGGTATACGAAAAACGACCGTTTCGCAGTAGATATAATTTGACGCAGGGAGCGCTTTCGCTTGTTAATGCTCGCAGCGGCGCTAAGACGCCAAAGGACGGCGTCTAAGAGCCGGCGGCATTAAAAATCCCTGCGTCAAATTATATCTACTGCGTAACTGCATTTTGGGGGACGGGAGTTTTTGGATTTTTGAGTGATGGGAGTTTATTTGATAAGAGGTTTGTGTGAAGATTTATTTGTGTAGCAGAATTTTATTTGATAAGAGAGAGGATTATTTGAGTGATGGGGTGATTTTTGATTTATGCGAAGTTATTTGTGTAACAGGAGTTTATTAAATAAGAGAGAAGATTTATTTGAGTGACGGAAGTCTTAAGTTTTTTTAAAATTAAAGAGAGGATTTTTTTGTGTAATGGGAGAGTTTTTGATAAGAGAGAGGATGTTTTTGAGAGGAACGGGAGTTTTTGAATTTGTGTGAGTTTTTGGAAAGAATTTTTGGGTTTTATGTTGAACTGTTTTTTGTGGTTATGCTTGGGTTTGATTTTTTAGGGGAAGATGGGATTTAAAAGAATTAGGTTCCGTATTATGTGGGTCATGATTGATAAATTTTGAGATTGAAGTAAAGTCAAGTTCAGTAGAAAATAAAAAGATTTGAAATAGGAATGGAGGAATTTTATTATGAATATTTTGATTGTTGGAAGCGGCGGGAGAGAACATGCGATTGCGGTGAGTGTTGCTAAGAGCCGTCATGCGGGGAAGATTTTTTGCGCGCCGGGTAATGCGGGGATTGGGAAGGTTGCGGAGTGTGTGCCGATTGGGGCGATGGAGTTTGAGAAGCTGGCGGCGTTTGCGAAGGAGCATGACGTGGATTTTACGATTGTTGGCATGGACGATCCGCTGGTTGGCGGGATTGTGGATGTGTTTGAGAATGAGGGGCTGGCGATTTTTGGGCCTAGGAAAAATGCGGCGGTTTTGGAAGGATCGAAGGCGTTTTCGAAGGATTTGATGAAAAAATATGGGATTCCGACGGCGGGGTATGAGACGTTTGATGATCCGGCGGAGGCGCTTGCTTTTTTGGAAACGGCAAAAATGCCGATTGTGCTGAAAGCAGACGGGCTGGCGCTTGGGAAGGGTGTTTTGATTTGCAATACGCTCAAGGAAGCAAGGGCTGGCGTGAAGGAGATTATGGAGGACAAGAAGTTTGGCTCGGCTGGGAATCATATGGTGGTTGAGGAGTTTATGTCGGGACGTGAAGTTTCTGTACTCTCTTTTGTAGATGGGAAGACGATTCGGATTATGTCTTCGGCTCAGGATCATAAAAGGGCGAAAGATGGGGATTTGGGATTAAATACAGGGGGTATGGGGACGTTTTCCCCAAGTCCGTTTTATACGGAGGAAGTGGATGCGTTTTGTCGGGAGCATATTTATCAAAAGACGGTGGATGCGATGGCGGCGGAAGGCAGAGCGTATAAGGGGGTTATCTTTTTTGGGCTGATGCTGACGGAAGATGGGCCGAAGGTGTTAGAATATAATGCAAGGTTTGGCGATCCGGAGGCGCAAGTGGTTCTGCCCCGTATGAAAAATGATATTTTGGAAGTGATGCAGGCTTGCGTGAATGGGACGTTAGATGAAATTACGCTTGAGTTTGAGGAGAATGCGGCGGTTTGCGTTGTGCTGGCGTCAGATGGGTATCCACTTTCGTATGATAAGGGATTTGAGATTTTTGGGGAAGAAAAGTTTGATTCGGCGGAAGGGTATTATTGTTTTCATGCTGGGACTAAGAGGAATGAAGAAGGCAGGATTGTGACGAATGGCGGCCGTGTGCTTGGGGTTACGGCGAAGGGGGCGGATCTCAGGGAAGCAAGGGCGAATGCGTATGCGGCTTGTGAATGGGTTTCGTTTGAGAATAAATATATGCGGCATGATATTGGCAAGGCGATTGACGAGGCGTAAAGGAGCGGATATGGAAAAAGGCATTATTTTCGATATGGACGGGACGTTATGGGATTCTTCGGAGAATGTGGCACGGTCTTGGGATAAAGTGATCCAGAAGGAAGCGGGCGGCTTACGGAGGATTACAAGGGAGGATATTAAACGGGTGATGGGACATACTATGACGGAGATTGCCCAAATGCTGTTTCCTATGTTGGATTTGAAAGAAGCGGTGGAGCTGACGGATAAGTGTGGCTTGGCAGAAAATGAGTACCTTCGGGAACATGGCGGAGTGTTGTATCCGGATTTGGAAGCGACGTTGAAAACGCTTGCAAAGCGGTATCCGCTTTTTATTGTCAGTAATTGCCAAAAGGGGTATATTGAAGCGTTCTTAGAGTTCTACCGGTTTGGGGGATATTTCAGGGATTTTGAATGTTTCGGGAATACCGGAGAGGGGAAGGCGGTTAATATTGAGCGGGTCATTCGGCGGAATGGGCTTAAGGAAGCTGTTTACGTTGGCGATATTCAGGGAGATTATGAGGCCAGCGTAAAGGCGGGAGCGAAGTTTATCCATGCTGCATATGGGTTTGGGACGATAGAAAGTGATGCGCCCCGTATTATGCGTTTGCCGGAGTTGGAGCGAGTGTTAGATACATTGTTATTTTGACGGGATAGTGACGCGCATAGAAATGATATTATTTATATATGGGCAGAAGCATTTTTATGTTTTTGAAAAGGAGAATATGAAAATGAGTAATGCGAAAGGGCGTAAATTAGTAAGAATGTAGGAATAGAGTTCATTGTTAGACTGAAGGGCAGACAGGTGTTCTGTTTTAAAGGAAAATGGAATAAGGAACGGGAAAGGCGACTTGTAAAGAACAGTTGTAATTTTTGTAAATGGCGCAGGGCGGAATGCCTTGCGCCATTTTTTAAACAGAATTTTGGGAAAAAATATGTTGATAAAAGAGTAAATTGAAAAAATGTATAAAATATATATTATTTTTCTTGAATTTATGTTAAAATTGACGTGGATATAGTTTTTTGAGAAAGGAGAATTGTATGGGTGTACGAAAATTATTACGAAACGCATTGGCTTTGGCGGTGTCTTTTGGTTTGGCAATCGGGGAGGCTCCGGCGTCTTTGCTTGCGGCTGAGGATACAGGCGATGGGAACCGGGAAAGTGTAGTGGACTTATCAGATGGTCTTGTAGGGCATTGGACGTTTGATGGGGGAAGTCAAGATGATGCGTGGCTTGCAAGCAGTGTCACGGAAAATCTTGTTGCGGAAAAAACGGATACTGGGGTTAGTTTGTCGGAGGATGGCGGCATATCGGGAGGCGCTGCGGATTTTGCAGGAACAGCGAATAAATGTCTAACATTAAAATTGAAAGATGCGAATGTTGGGCTGACGGAGGCGACAGGCAGTTTTTCGATTGGGGCTTGGATAAAGTACCGTTCTATTTCATATACAAATGAAACGCCGACAAGTGTGTTTCATTTAGATGGAGACAGCGCGGGACAGCCGATTTTATCGATATCGCCGAATAATAGTAAAAATGTGTACAATACGTTTTTGGGCGGACAGCTTAAATACAGCTCTCAGGAAATAGCGGGGAATCAATGGCATCATGTTATGTTTGTGTTTGATAAGACGGACACTGAGAAAAAGGCGCGGTTTTATGTAAATGGAGTTTTGGCAGGGGAAGAAACGATTACTGGAAATGTAATATATGGAAACGGAACCCGCGGAGGAAATATCCGCGTTGGCTATCATAGGGCGACGCAAAGCTCGGCAGTAGACGGGCTTATGGATGAAATCCGTTATTATGACAAGGCTGTGGCTGCCGATACGGTGGAAGCCATTTACAGAGATGGCGGGATTAAGCTGGAAATAAATACGCTTAAAGAGGACTTGCGGACTCTTTTGACGCAAGCGGAAGCGCTCTCTGGGGGCGATTCGGAATCAGTGGCGAATTTAACGGCGGCAAAAGAGGCGGCAGAAGCGCTGCTTGGGGAAGGGCAAGCGGAAACGGAAGCATTTAAAACGGCGCTGCAAACGGCGAAAAATGATTTGACAGCGGCGATTGAAAATTACCAGCAGGCAGGAAACGAGCCGGATACTGTTGTTCCGAATGGCTTAGTGGGATATTGGACGTTTGAGGGAGATACGGAAACGGATCGTTTGGCAAGCAAAGGGTCTGTGGCAGGCATTGCAGCTTTAAAGACAGGCAATGGCGTTACGGTTCAGGAAGGATCGGGAGTTTCCGGTGGCAGCGCCTCATTCAGCGGGAATAATGCATCTTATCTGACATTAAACCTGACTGAGCAATATAAGCTGATTGCAAGCTCAAATCCATTTACTATAGGGGCATGGATTAAATATGACGATATGGAAGCAAGCGGACTGTCTGATATTAGTGTATTCCATCAAGATGGCGCGAGCGCAGGCAGGGCAATTCTGACGATTAAAAATAATGGGGCAAGCGGCATGCGGTATGGCACCTATCTGGCGGCAAGCAATCAGTATGCCGAGGCAAACATTGAGAGTGGGAAATGGCATCATGTAATGATTGCAGTCGATGCAGCGGGTGAAGGAAGAACAGCCAAAATATATGTCAATGGCGTGTTGGAAAATGAGAATAATTCAGCGCTTGGCGCGGCTTTAATTGATGGCACTGGAAATATCCGCGTGGGCGCTCATAGGCAGAATGCAGGCAGTCCGGCAATTAAAGGCGTAATGGATGAAATTCGCTATTATAACAGGACATTAAGCGCGGCGGAAGTGAAAACAATTTATGATGTACATGGCGATCTGATTGAAACGGAAAATGTGAAAAGGGAATTGCGGGATCTGATTGCTGATGCGCGGGCATTGACCGGAGGGACAGCGGCGGCTCAGACAGAATTGGATCGTGTCATTGGAGAGACGGAGGCGTTATTGTCAAATGAAGCGGCAACGCTTACAGCGCTCACGGAGAAGAAGGAAGAACTTCTAGCCGCAATCCGCGCGTATGAGGCCAGCGCGCCTGTGAGCATTGCAGTTGACACTTCCGATGAACTGAGGGAAATCCCATCTGCAATGTTTGGGATTAACCATCGTTATCATAATTACGGTTATGGAAGCTGGGATAAAGACAATGATAAAATATATGATGCATTTAATGAACTTGCAAAAAATGCGGATTTTGGTTCAGTCCGTTATCCGGGCGGCACAGTGTCAAATTTGTTTACATGGAAAGATACGATTGGGCCGAAAGAACAGAGAACAACGACGATTGCAGGGAATAATTTTTATTCTGCTGCTGGGGAAACGCCCGTTGATCCGGCATTTGGCGTAGATGAGGCGATGAAGTGGATTTACGATGATTTGGATTCGGAAGCGATTTTTGTTTATGGTTTTGGACGCGGCAACCCACAGGATGCGGCAGATTTGGTGGAGTATCTGAATGCGCCAAATGATGGCAGCAATCCAAACGGAGGCGTTGATTGGGCGGCAGCGCGCGCGGAAAATGGGCATGAAGAACCCTATGGGGTGATCCGTTTTGAGCTTGGAAATGAATTTAGCGATACCGGGCAAAATTACTGGATGGCTGGACTTAGCGAACATAACAGGGGAGTGACGGATCTGTATATTGAAGGCGACCGTATGACGATATCGGGGCAGACGAGTTACTATCAGACGAACAACAGGGTGGCGAAAAAAGGCGATTGGAGAGCTTCTGCTTCCTTGAGTGATGGGAAGGCAAATGAGGAGCGGTATGTTTATTATCTCCCAGTTGTGGAAGACACAGCGGAAGTGTTTGTTGAAGGGACAAAGTGGGAGATCGTAGATTCTTTGGAAGGACAAGGCGCGGCAAATGTGTGTACATTTGATTATGAAACGGGGAAGATTGCCTTTGGCGACGGGGTCAATGGCGCGATTCCATCGTCTGGGACGCAGATTACTTGTAACTACAAAACGGATCAGTCTGGGTTTGTAGACTATTATGAGGCGATGAAAGCGGTTGCAGATGAAATTGGTTCGGAAATTGAAATTTATTCCGGCATTTTTGATGGGCGGCAGAATGAATTTATTGATAAAATGCACGAAAAAGGATATGATGCAAAATATGACGGCGTAATTATCCATCCATACAGCAATGGCGTAACCAGCTATGAAGATTCTTTGGTGAGAGCGAAAGGTTTTTCTAATAACATTGCAACTTATAGAAATAAAATGCTGTCGCTTACACAAGATGACAGTAAGAAAGTCGCGGTTTCTGAATTTGGAATTTTAAGCGTCAGCCCCGCCAGTAATTACCAGACTTCTTTAGGCCATGCAATTTATATTGCAAACCATATGATAGATTGCGTAAATTCCGGCGCAGCTTACCAGAATAAACATTGTCTTGTGGATACGACAGGCGCAAGCGATAATTTAGGGGCATGGCAGCAGTGCGTAATCCAGTCCCATCAGACGGACAATGGCTATCAGTATGTGTCCACTCCGTCGGCGCGTTTGTTTTCCATTTTTAACAATATGACGGGAAGCGTGGAAGTGAACCAGACAATTACAGGAAATGGGGTATTTACAGGCAGTGGGAATAATGCAGTCAGCAACGTGAATGTTTATTCGACGAAAGATGAATATGGAAATGCCTATGTGATGGCAGTCAATAATAAGAGTGAGAGCGCGTCAACTGTGGATATTACAGTCGATAACACGGATTTCACAGGAAAAGAGATAGAAATATGGTCGCTGTCGTCGGAAGAAGTGACGGATATGAATACTTTGAGTGAACCGGATAAGGTTACAGTCGATAAGACGACGGTAACGGGAAGCGGCGATCATCTTACTTATACGCTTTTGCCGCACTCTGTTTACAGTTTTAAAATTCCTGCTAGGAAGGCAGACGTCATTGTAACGGCAGGTGAAAATGGAACAGTGACAGGCGGACAGACAAACGTGGCTCCGGGAGAGATGGTAACTGTACAGGCGGTTCCCGATACAGGGTACCTTTTTGTCGGCTGGTTTGCAGGGGGAAGTTTGATTTCTTCTGAAGAAGAATATACATTCCGTGTTCCAGCAGGCGGAATCACTTTAGAAGCCAGATTCGACCGGCCGACGCAAGTTACGGTTGAAGCCGGAGAAGGCGGAACGGCAGGCGAGTCACAGTCGGCGGCGATAGGAAGCCAGATCACAGTGACGGCGAGAGCAAACGCGGGCTATCAGTTTGCAGGGTGGTATCAGGGAGAACAGCGGGTATCTACAGAGAACCCGTATACGTTTACGGTGGAATCCTCAATTACATTAACTGCAAGGTTTGAAAAGAAGAAGTTTGCGGTCAAGGTAGAAGCGCAGACGGGCGGCGTGGCAAGCGGCGGAAATGAAGAAGCGGAAGCCGGCAGTGAAATCACAGTGACGGCAACAGCGGATAAGGGCTATGAGTTTGTCGGCTGGTATGAAGGAAGCGAGAAAAAGTCAACGGAAGCGGTATATACGTTTACGGTAGAAAAGGCAGTCACGCTGACGGCAAAATTTCGAAAGAAGCAGACAACAGGAGAGACAGTCACGGTGCAGGCGGTTGCGGAAGAAGGCGGAACGGCAAGCGGCGGGAATGAAGAAGCGGAAGTCGGCAGTGAAATCACGGTAACGGCAACAGCAGAAGAAGGCTATGAATTTGCCGGCTGGTATGAAGGGGAGACAAAGATTTCTGATGAGAATCCGTATACGTTTTTCGTTGAGAAATCAATTCGTTTAACTGCTAAATTTGTTAAAAACGATCCGGCAGAGAAGGAAAGCGCTAGTATTACAGTCACGGCAGAGAAGGGCGGAATGGTAATCGGCGGTAATCCGAGCGCAAAAATAGGAAGCAAAGCAACGGTGACGGCGAAGGTAAGTTCCGGTTATGAATTTGTGGGCTGGTATTGTAACGGAAAACAAGTCTCAAAGAGCGCAGCGTATACGTTTACGGTTCAGGAAGACATTGTATTGACAGCGAAATTCAAAAGGAAGAAAGCTCAGGTGACTGTGAATGCAATCGCAGGCGGCACGGCGGTAGGCGGCGCAAAGTCTATAGATATAGGAAGCAAGATAACGGTAACGGCGAAGGTAAATACAGGCTATGAATTTGCCGGCTGGTATCAGGGAAATAAAAAAGTGTCGGGACTGCTTTCTTACACCTTTACTGTAACCGGAAATACTACGCTGACAGCGAAATTCCAGAAGAAAGCTATCATTCCGGAAGAAACAACATTTACCAAGAATAAATTCAAGTATCAAATTTTGGATAAAGAGAAGTCAACCGTTCTTCTTGAAAAAGGGTTAGATAAAAAAGCGAAACAAGTGGTTATACCGCCAACGGTTGACTGGAATGGCAAAAAGTATACAGTTGTAAAGATTGGAAAGGAAGCTTTTTCGAAATTTTCAAAGCTTAAAAAAGCAGTAATAGGAAAAAATGTTACAAGGATAGACAAAAATGCGTTTTCAAAATGTAGGAAGTTAGAGAATGTCATTTTTAAAGGGACTAAAATACAGAAGGTTGAGAAAAAAGCTTTTCGACAGACGTCTTCAAAGATGACGGTTAAAGTTCCAAAATCTTTAAAGGGGAAAAAGCGGGATAAATTATTGAAGAAGTTGAAAAGCTCAGGAATGAGTAAAAAAGCAAAAATAAAATAAGCGCTAAGAAAGTCTGCCCCCATGTGACGGTACACATGGGGGCAGACTTGTTATTGAGAAAGCATTGCAATACAAAAAAACAGCCTTAAAAACAATGAGAAATCAATGCTTTAAGGCTGTCTAAATCATGCAGGAAAAGGGACTTGAACCCTCACGACATTGCTGCCACAGGCACCTGAAGCCTGCGCGTCTGCCAATTCCGCCATTCCTGCAAACGCTGACATAAAATATAATATCGTTTCTGGTGAAAAAAGTCAAGATAAAATATGAAAATTTTTGTCTTTTTATTGCTTCTTTTTCTAACTTCGGGCAGTTGGGTTCCTTGATTTCCCGATGAGGCTTCAAAGTGTCTTGACACTTGTTTGAAAAAGTATAATAATGGATTTTAGATAGGCAGTTTTGTTAAAGTGTGACAGATGAAACCGGAGGTAATAGTATGGAAATCAGATTTGAAGAAGCAAAACAGTTAAAGGAAAAACCAGATCAGAAGAATCTTGGGTTTGGAAAATATATGACAGATTATATGTTTGTCATGGATTGGACAGTGAAAGACGGTTGGAAAGACGCCAGAATTACGCCGTATGCGCCGCTTTCCTTAGATCCTGCCTGCGTGACCCTGCATTATGCGCAGGAGACGTTTGAGGGAATGAAGGCATACCGTACAAAAGAAGGGAAAATCCAGCTTTTCCGTCCCCAGATGAATGCAGAGCGTATGATCCGTTCCAATGAACGGTTATGTATGCCGGCATTTCCGGTGGATATGTTTGTTCAGGCTGTGAAAGAGCTCGTGAAAGTAGAGCGGGAATGGGTTCCGTCAGAGGAGGGGACGTCTTTGTATATCCGCCCATTTATGTTTGCGACGGAAAATGCGTTAGGCGTGCATATGGCTACAAGCTATAAATTTATGGTAATCTGCTGTCCGGTCGGGGCGTATTATGCGGAAGGCATAAACCCAGTCAAGATCTTAGTGGAAAATGAATTAGTCCGCGCAGTTTTGGGCGGAACAGGTTTTACGAAATGCGGAGGAAACTATGCAGGGTCTATTTTAGGGCAAGTGAAAGCGGAAAAGATGGGATGCGCGCAGGCGCTTTGGTTAGATGGCGTACACCGTAAGTATGTGGAAGAAGTCGGCACGATGAATATTATGTTTAAAATTGACGGGGAAATCTATACAGCCCCGATTGAAGGCACAGTTTTGGCGGGAGTGACGAGGGATTCCATTCTCCATATTTTGAAAGACTGGGGCTACAAGATTCATGAGACGCATCTTGCCATAGATGATTTAATGAAAGCGGGGCATGACGGCAGCTTAGAAGAAGCGTTTGGCACAGGAACAGCCGCAGTGATTTCTCCGGTTGGGGAATTGGTCTATCAAGACGATGCAGTGAAAGTAAATGATTTTAAGATTGGAAAATTGACCCAGAAATTATATGATTACCTGACTGGAATCCAGTGGGGAAATGTAGAAGACAAATATGGGTGGACGATGGATATTGATTCATAACGAGATGATGGAAAAGTAAAGGATTTTTATAGGACAGGAAAAGTTTGTATGGATTTAGGGCTTTCCTGTCCTTTTTTGCAATATCATCATGGTTAGGCGCAGTATGATAGCAGGCTATAATTGTTAGGAATACAGATTTCTATATTTTTAATTATTTCCCTTCATAGTAAAATATAAAGTTTGGTCAAATCTGCGTTCTGGCATAAGGCGGTCAATATAACCGGATTCTATATTCCTAAAATGATATTTTGTTTTGGTCTTTTTTGAAAATTTAGTTAAACTTAATTTGTTTGAATATATTGAAGTCTGTTAATTGAAATCTATTATAATAAGATATTGAATCTGGTAGTTTAAACAAATGTTGTTATAAATAATTCATAATCTTTTCTATATACAGTCTCGTATGTCTTTTAGTTATTAAATACGCCAAAAAAAGAAAATAAATTGTTTTTCTGGAAATTTGTAAAAGCAGATAATTGAAGACAAAAAATAAAAAGTTTTTCATAAATCTTAAAACAGATAGCCAGATTTATATTAGAGAGTTACAAATTAAAATAGGACACAATTATGTTTTTGTTACACTTATAAAGAAATTTTAATATTGCAATTTCATAAAATCATAATTTTACATAATTAAATATGCTATTTTAGCGTAATGCAAAAGCTCAAGGAGACATTGCCCTGTTTCTGTGTATAAATTAAAAAGAAAAAGCAATACTAATTGAAAAATAATTTACAGGAGCATAAGAGCGATGGCAAAAGAAACTTATTATATAGGTGAACAGAGCCTTTCTTTTCCGAAGGAAGTCTATGTGATTTCGAGCGCGTCTGTCGTGGGGAAAAAAGAGGGTGAAGGGCCGCTTGGCGGCGCATTTGACATGATTTGTGAAGATGATAAATTTGGCGAGGACACATGGGAGATGGCGGAGAGTACGCTGCAAAAAGAAGCGCTTGCGCTTGCAGTGGGAAAAGCGGGCTTAAAGCCAAAGGACGTCCGTTATTTATTTGCAGGGGATTTGCTGGGGCAGAATATAGCGACTTCATTTGGGCTGATGGATTATGAAATTCCTTTGTTCGGGCTATATGGCGCCTGTTCCACTGCGGGAGAATCTTTGTCGCTTGCGGCAATGTGCGTCGGGGCGGGATATGCGAAATGCGTGGCGGCGCTTACGTCAAGCCATTTTGCAAGCGCGGAGAAACAGTTTCGATTTCCCTTGGAGTATGCCAATCAAAGACCCGTATCAGCTACCTGGACGGTTACGGGAAGCGGAGCCTTTCTCTTGTCCAGCAAAAAAGGAGAAGCGAGAATTACCGGAATTACCACTGGTAAAATCGTAGACATGGGAATAAAAGATTCAATGAATATGGGAGCGGCAATGGCTCCTGCCGCCGCGGACGTGATTGCGCAGCATTTGGAGGATTTCGGGCGGAAGCCAAAAGATTATGACAAAATCGTGACCGGAGATTTAGGATATGTCGGGCAGGAAATTTTATGCAATCTTCTTTCAAAAAAGAATATTGATATTTCAGGAACGCATGAAGACTGCGGCATTTTAATTTATGACAAAGAAACGCAGGGGACTGGTTCGGGCGGTTCGGGATGCGGCTGTTCAGCAGTGACGCTTTCCGCCCATTATCTCCCGAAGTTAAAAGATGGCAGTTATAAAAGGATTTTATTTGTTCCGACAGGGGCGTTGCTTTCGACTGTCAGTTTTAATGAAGGGCAGAATGTTCCGGGAATTGCCCATGCGGTTGTGTTGGAACATATTGGAGAGGAGGCGTAATATGGAGTATCTGAATGCGTTTTGGGTAGGCGGGCTGATTTGCGCGCTGACTCAGATTTTAATGGAAAAAACGAAAATGCTGCCGGGGCGGATTATGGTGCTGCTGGTGGTGCTGGGGGCCTGTATCAGTGTAGTTGGCTGGTATGAGCCTTTTCAGGAATTTGCCGCGGTTTTGGGCGCAGTGGGCATTTACCAGCCGTTAATTGATTACGCAGGGGCAGGCGCAAGCGTGCCATTGCTTGGGTTTGGGAACACGCTTTGGAAAGGAATCAAAGAAGCGGTGGACGCCGAAGGGTTTTTAGGGATTTTTATGGGCGGGTTTACCGCAAGCGCAGTCGGCATTTCGGCGGCTTTGGTATTTGGGTATCTGGCAAGCCTGATATTTGATCCAAAAATGAAATCTTAAGAAAGCTGATATTTGATTAAAAATGAAATCGTAAGAAATCTGAATAAAAATATAAAAATGGAGCAAACTATATCAGGAATCCGACAGCGATTCATACATGAGCAGGAAAGGAGGAATTTTTTTATGAAAAATTTTAAAAAACTGCTGATCTGCTGTACATTGGGCGTGATGGCAATGTCATTTGCCGCTTGTGGGACAAGGGACGACAACGATAAAAATGACACGAATAACAGCGCAAACGGCAGTACAGAGGCAGTAGACAAAAATAACGGAACCGCCGGAAACAATAATGCCAATGATAAGAACAATGCGGCAGATGATGTGGAAGATGCGGTAGAAAATACCGGAGACGCCATTATGGACGGAGCGGAAGATATTGGAAACGATATTGAGGACGCAGTGGACGATGCAACCGGAAATGGGAATGCTGTAAATAAGAATGACGATTCCAACAATGGAACCAACGCCACAGATAAAAATGCGGCGAACAATGGAACCAACGGCGCAAATGGAACGAACGGAACCAATGGGACAAACAAAACGAATGACAAAAATAATTCCAATGTTTCCGGAACAAATGAAAACAGCAAAGGCGAAAGCAATGCCACAAAAGATACGACGAAAGACAAGACAAAAACAAGATAACGAAAAAAGTGAAAATGGATTATCCATTTTCACTTTTTTCTTGCGTTTACGCTGGAAATAAGCTATTCTTTAACGGAATGTAAGGAGTGGTTTTATGACAAAAGAACAATATGAAAAATGGTCCAGTCCGTTTCGGAAGTTCAAACACGGCGCGGCAGCGCTGCGTTATACAGACAAAGCAATCACTGGGGCGGTGTTTTTGGCATATCCTGTTTTATTGGCTGGGTTTGCCTTTTTCCAGCGCTTTGAACAGTTGTTTTATTGCTGTTTGATTCCAGCAATTTCCTTTGTGCTGTTGTCCGTCTTTCGTAAGGCATATTCAGCGCCAAGGCCTTATGAGGTGTTTTCCATTCAGCCGCTGTTAAAGAAAGAAACGGTTGGGAAGTCTTTTCCGAGCCGCCATGTGTTTTCGGCTTTTGTCATTGCGATGACATTTTTTTATTGGAACAGGGCGGCAGGCGCCACAATCGGGGCGATGGGCATTTTGCTTGCCTATATTCGGGTGGCAGGCGGCGCGCATTTCCCAAAGGACGTTATCGCGGGGGCGTTGCTTGGCATTTTGTGCGGCCTGCCGTATCTTTATTTGTAACAGGCTATTCGTTTATAGAATAGTTCGGCGCTTCTTTTGTGATGTGAATGTCATGTGGATGGCTTTCTTTTAAAGATGCCGCGGAAATTTTGACAAATTTGGCGTTTTCATGCAAATCGGAAATGGTTGGGCATCCGCAGTAACCCATGCCGGAACGTATGCCGCCGATAAGCTGGAAAATTGTATCTTCTACGCTGCCTTTATATGCGACGCGGCCTTCTACGCCTTCCGGCACAAGTTTCTTGGCGTCTTCCTGAAAATAGCGGTCTTTGCTTCCGTTTTCCATAGCGGCAATGGAACCCATTCCGCGGTACACTTTGTATTTGCGGCCCTGATATAATTCAAACGTTCCGGGAGCTTCGTCGCATCCGGCAAACATACTTCCCATCATACATACATTTGCGCCGCCGGCAAGGGCTTTTGTCATGTCGCCTGAATATTTGATGCCGCCGTCCGCGATAATCGGGATGCCGTAACTTTTAGCCGCGTCATAGCACTCCATAACCGCAGTCATCTGTGGAACGCCGATTCCGGCAACGACGCGCGTCGTACAGATGGAACCCGGCCCTATGCCGACTTTTATTGCGTCTGCGCCCGCTTCAATTAAATCTTTGGCGGCGGCGGCAGTAGCTATATTTCCGGCAATGACCTGAAGATCGGGATAGGCTTGTTTTACTTTGCGGACAGCTTCTTTTATATTTTT
>OFGM01000036.1_pt1 | contig 130582 bp, 114 predicted proteins | sample 1521741 | NCBI WGS metagenome assembly OFGM01 (sample SAMEA3504079, study PRJEB24116) | mouse gut metagenome | biome: mouse gut; feature: mouse-associated habitat; material: faeces | place: Denmark | collected 2011
ATGCGATTTTTGAGTTCCTTGACCGTTGCTGAATACTTCTGTGGGTAAAGAATAGCGGCATGCTGCAGTCCCTACCGGTCTCTCTCTAAACTCTATTTCGTTTTTAACTCGTATCTTCTCAAATCGTTTTGTTTTTGCCTGTAGGGACTGCGCCATGGCGCGTCCGCCCCCACTCGTCCAATCGGTCTTATCGAGTTTCATCGTGATAAATCGCGCTTCATCTCTCCAACTCTCTGAACTCTAAACTCTCTAACTCTATTTCGTTGCCCAAACAATTGTCGAAATAACCGATGCCGCCGAAATCGCGATAGTGGCAATCTGCCATGAGCGGTTTTCCGTCTTCTCGTCCTTCTTCTCCTTTGGCTCAACGTACACTATGTCGTTCTGCTGCAAGTAGAAACAGGGCGATGAGAATATGTCAGTCGATTTCAAGTCGTGGATATACATCTTGCGGCCATCCGCTTCCTCGCGGATCACGGCCACGCGGTCGGTCTTGGCATCGCTCGTAAGGTCGCCGGCTTTGGCTATCGCCTCGATCAGCGTCACGCGGTCGCCGTCAACAACAAACTGACCGTTGCTTCCAACGGCTCCGAGAACCGTGTAGCGGAAGTTGAGGAAAGAGGCTGTCACGATCGGATCGTTGATATAGTCCCCGGCAACAAGTTTCTGTTTCACTATCTCTTGTACTTCCTCAAGTGTCTTTCCGGCCACGTGGATTGTGCCGAGGATCGGCATCTGGATATCGCCGTTCTGGCTCACGAGGTAGCCTTGCGAGGTCTCGTTGCCCGTGATGTTGAAGGGGAGGGCTAATTCCGGAATCTTGCAGGTTACGCGGATCTGCAGGCGGTCGTCGGGTTGAACCGTGGGTTCCGGACGTTGGTTCATGGGGTAGGTGATTCCTGGGGTCATGTCCTGAAGATAGACATGATCGCGGCTTGACTTGCATCCGGTGATCAGCATCGGAAGCAGCATCAGTGCAGTAATAATATTCAGCAGCTTCATTGCTTGTAATGTGTTTTTAACTCTGTGGTTTTCAGATAGTTATTAGCTATTTATATATAATGTGGTTTAATAGTACCTATGTAGATGCACTAAATAACATGCAAATTTAATAATTTTCAACCCCTTAGGCAAGAAAATCCAATAATTTTTTTCTCCCTTTTCTCCCTTTTTTTCGCCCTCAGCCGACATTGTTTGACCGACATTGCCGGAACGCCCCGTCGGTCTCACGCTGCTCTGGCCGGGGTAACGTCTCTCCGAGCCGTCCACCGCCCCCCGACTGAACTTTACTGAACCTACATTGCCGGAATGCCTGCTTGTAGGGACTGCGCCATGGCGCGTCCGGCTCCACTCGTCCAATCGTTTCAATCGTGCTTCATCCTGTCGGTCTCGCCCCGTCGGGGTAACGGTTCTCCGAACCGTCTACCGTTCCACTCGCCCTGCCCTCTAAACTCTCTAACTCTAAACTCTATACACTCACCCTCTCCCTGCACACTCTCGCAGCCTCCCCATCAGGCCTACATCTCATTACCCCTGTCGCCACAGCCTCGCTCAATGCTATCAACGTATCGCACAATGCATTATGTAGCAATGCCGATGTCTTGATTGCCGAGCACGACGGCAGCAGCATGGCAAACGCGTCAATATCGCTGACGCTCCGGAACTCATTGACCGGTGCCTGTTCAAGCCGCACTATCCCGTGCAGTGGTGCCGAGGCCTGTCGGTAGCAGGGGGTCTTGCCCGACCAAGGAGACCCGAACACGCGCACCGTGCCGTCGGGCATCAGTCGCACTATCGGGTTGTCGTCGTTAAGCAGTTCGGTGTCCGGTATGTTCTTGATCCACAGCTGGGAATGTGTGCTTTTACCCGTTCCGCTCGCCCCGAGGAACATATAACCCTCACCATTGCTCACCACCGCCGACGCATGGATCGAAACACCCCCATGAAGCAGCACCGCCTGTGAAAAAGCTATCCTGATCAGCGAACTGACCGCCTCCCTCCCACCGACTGGATATTGCTGAACCGACATTGCCGGACCATCTACCTGTAGGGACTGCGCCATGGCGCGTCCGCCCCCACACGCCCCATAATTCCCATCGAGTTTCACCGTGATAAATCGCGCTTCATCGTGCTTCATCCCACCAGTCTGTCTCTCGCAGCTCTGGTCGGGGTCGCGGTTCTCCGAACCGCCTACCGAAATACTCGCCCTGCCCTCTCCACTCTCTAACTCTCCACTCTCTAACTCTCCACTCTCCCCCTCTCTAACTCTCCACTCTCCAACTCTAAACTCTATCCTCTCCCCCTTCTTGCCTCGGATCAAGCACCTTGAAAAATCCTCCGACGCGATCATCTCGAAATCGCTCCCCCTCAGATCAGTAAGCCTCACAAGATACTCCCCCGATCCCAACCGGAACAACCTCACGCGCCCCATATCATTCGCCGTATCATCCAGCAACTCACCCCCGTCTACTGCCCCAGCCCCATCATTCTGATCGAGTTTCATCGTGAAAAATCGCGCTTCATCGTGCTTCATCCCACCTGCCGATCTCTCGCTGTTCTGGTCGGGGTAACGGCTCTCCGAGCCGTCTACCGTTCCACTCGCCCTGCTCTCCCACTCTCTAACTCTCCAACTCTCCAACTCTCCAACTCTAAACACCTCGAACTGCGCCGGGATCAAACTCTCCATTCCATCCGCCATCCGGACTTCAACCTCCAGCCCGGCTATCTCATATCTTTGTATTGTCATGATTCTCAGTCGTTTTCTGTCTAATTATTTCTTGCTCGCGCTGCTCTGATCGGGGTAACGGCTCTCCGAGCCGTCTACCGCTCCACACGCCCAATCGCCCCTATCGAGTTTCATCGTGATAAATCGCGCTTCATCTCTAACTCTCCAACTCTCCAACTCTCCAACTCTCTAACTCTCTAACTCTACCCTCTATCCTCTCATTCCCAATCTCCCTTTCACCAACGAAAAGAAGCATGCTGTTGCCTCGCGAGGCGCAATCGACAGCGCGAACCCGATACCCCTGACAAACGATAAAGCTGTGAACACTACGCCTTTGCGTGATATCAGCCCACTGCCATGCTGGCCGAAATTGCCGCCACGGGCTATGATGCGTTCAAGTCTGACGGCCAGTCGTTCGTTGGGCTGAAACTCTTCGGCTGTCGGCACCGACTCAACAGGCAGTCCGAGTCTGAGGGTGAGGAAGGAATAAAGCATCCTGTTCCACCTTTCCAGACCGGCGGCGCGGAAGATCCGATCCATCTCAGCGCGGTCGACTTCGGATGCTAAACGCTTGGACACTAAAGCTATGTCGCATAACTGCCGGAGACCGATCCCACGACCTATGGCATGTTTGAACGCGTGGGCTGATAATGTCAGCAACATTGTCTCGGGTGCCGGGATGGTCACTGTCCCGATGCCGGGCAGCTCGGTCTCCATCGTGACCGCAACCGGTTTCAGTAGATGCAGCCGTTTTATGGCGCGGCGGCTGTGGATGTCGAGTAGGTGAGGGTGCAGTTCCACCATTGAGCCGCGGTAGGAAAATGTTGTGGAGCCGTCGGCATGGTTTTGATAGCTTTTTATTCCGAGGGCGTCGATCAGACGGCGGCGTTGGTCGGGGCGCGATATGTAGAGGTCGATGTCGCCACACTGGCGCGATTCCGGATCCGGATATAAAGCTGCGAGGCTCTGGCCTTTAAGTAATGTGGCGTTGATTCTCAGTCGCTTGGACTGCTCCAGAATGTCAGCGAGGGTGGCATTCATCTTTCTGTTCTGTCGGCGGATCGCTTCAGCTTCCGCCACCCAGCGGAACAGCAGGTCATCGGGCGGAAGCTGACTGTCGTCGAGACGGCTGGCGGCGTTGAGTATCTGTGCGCTTACCGTCTGCCTTTTTGCTTCGGCATGTATCGCTTGCCATTCAGCAGCCGTGGCGCGGAATCCGTCATTCCCCTGCTGCCATAATTCCGATCTAAGTAACTGGTAAAAAATAGCTTTCAGTGTATTTATTCGTTTATTGCCGGACCATCTACCTGTAGGGACTGCGCCATGGCGCGTCCGGCCCCACTCGCCCCATCATTCCTATTGAGTTTCATCGTGATAAATCGTGCTTCATCGTGTTCCATCTCGCCCTGCACTCTAAACTCTCTGCACTCTCCAACTCTAATCCCCTCTCACTCTTCCAGCAACCCTTGCTCCATCCATTGCTGGATCAAAGCCTCCGCATCGGAAAGTGCTGTCCCGGCATCCACTATGTAATTGATGCAGAGGTAACGGGCTATATCCTCAGCGGTGAAATCCTCTTGACTGTTGCAATAGTTCCAGATGTCGGCGGCGGTGGCGTTGAGTGTGTGGATCGCGGTGGCGTCCGATTGTTTCTGGCCTCCGTCGATGATCATGAATCGGGAACCGAGTTTGCGGATCGTGAGGTTGGGTTTGACGTGCATCAGAATTTCTTTCCGGAGATAATGAAATAGGCCGTGAGGAAAATGATTTTGCAATCGAGGGCGAGACTCCGGTTGGCGAGGTAGTCAAGATCCATCTGCAAACGGCGCATCATCTTTTCGATCGTGTCGGTATAGCCGTTGTAGAGGGTGGCGGTGGAGAACAATCCCGGACGGAGAGCGTAAAGACGGGTGTAGTCGGGGTTCAGCTCCATGATGCGGTCGATGAACACTTTGCGTTCGGGACGATGGCCTACGAACGACATGTCGCCACGGATCACGTTGAGCAGCTGTGGCAGTTCGTCGAGGTGATGGCTGCGCAGGAATGCGCCGAATTTGGTGAGGCGGTTGTCCTCTTCTTTGCAGAGACGTGCATGGCCATCGGCCTCGGCATCGTTGCGCATGGTGCGGAATTTGTAGAGGGTGAAGGGTTTGCCGCCGCGGCCTATGCGTTCCTGTTTGAAGATCACAGGGCGTCCGTTGGTGATGAGTACCACCAGACAGAGCGCCAGAATGATTGGTGAGAGAATAAGTGCGCTTGTGATTGCAAGCGTTAGATCAAAGGTGCGTTTGAGTATTAGAGATGATTGCGAATTTTCGGAACGGAATTCTGTTGAAATTCCGTTGTTTATCGTGTTGTTTTCGTATGTCGGAAAAAAGCTCTTGACATCCTTGTAAGTCTGTGTTGGTTTATCGTAGTGTAAGATTAGAACTCAGTCTAAATATTTGATTTTCCTGCAAAGGTAATACAGAAATGCCCGTTTTCCAAATAATTTTTAATCAAAATTTCAAACGGGGGGGGGTAATTCGTTATATATCAGTGAGTTATAACGCGTTGAAAATTTTTGTATTTCAGTGTTTCGGGCTATCCCATGTTCCGGTAGATTTCTATGATGTTTTTGAGCATTTTTTCCTCTGTGAAGTGACTCCGGTAACGCTCCAATGCGCCTCGGGAGTACTGTCCGTCGCTGTCCCCAGTCACGGCCATGATGGCTTCGGCGAGTGATCGGGCATCGCGTGGCTCGGCATTGCGGCCGGAGATGCCGTCGGCGTTGACCCATGGCACCCCGGACCCTGGGATCCGGGTGGCAACGATCGGAGTGCCGCACGACATGGCCTCGATCAGTACCACACCGAACGCCTCGGTGCGCTCCACGCTGCTCATGCAGAAGAGCGATGCCGCGCGATAGTAGACGGGCAGGGCTTCTTCCGGCACGAACCCAAGCAGACGCACTTTTTCTGTCAGGCCGGCGGCTTCGATGCGTGCCTGGAGCTGGTCGCGCAAGGGGCCGGTGCCTCCGATCACCACGATATGGTCGTCGGGCAGCAATGCGGCGGCATCTATCAGATATTCAAACCCTTTGTAGCCAACGAGGCGGCCCATGGAGAAGACAACCTTGCGTCCGCCTACACTCTTGCGCAGCTTGTCGATGGCTCGCTGGTCGGCATCGTCGACGGGCAGGATGCCGATCGGGACGCACTGGCATTTGTCGCGGTAGGGGGCGAGCCATGGCGATTGTTCGAGATAGGGGGGCGACGTGGTCACGATCACGTCGGCACGCTTGAGCAGCCATGTCTGCAGGGGCTTGATGAGCCGCAGGAGCTGGCGTTGGCGCAGGATGTCGCTGTGCCAGTGGAGCACCACTTTCCCCTTGAATCCCGAGAGCCGCAGGGCAAGCGCGGCCATCGGATCGGGATGGTGGATGTGGATTATGTCGTATTGGCGGCAGATGCGGCGTAGTCGCACTATCATGGCCGGACTCATCATGGTGGCCTTGACATTGGCGAGCGACCGCACGGCTATGATCCGTGCCCGGTCGTTGAGGCGGATGGTGTAGCTCCCCCGGGTGGCGGCGCAGAGCATGTCGCAGCTGATGCCGCGTGCCGAAAGGCCGGTGGTCAGGTCGAGCATCACTTTCTCCACTCCGCCGCGGATCGGGTGGAATTTCCCTAATTGTAGTATTTTCAAATCTTTGGCGTCCTTTTTCATAGCGTTGTCGGATTCGTTCATTGTGTCAGTTGTCTGAAGATTTCATCCCATGTATGGGCGGTAGGTGTGTTTTCTTGTCGGGCCGACGGGACGCTGGCAAATGCTCCCATCCGGCCGTCTATAACGTTGTTCATCAGTTGTGCAAGGGCTTTTGGATCGCCGACAGGGGTAAAGGCTGTCTGTCGGCTTCCGGCTGAGGTCTCGTGGGCGTAGGGGAGGTCGGCGAGGATCATCGGTTTGCCGAATGCCATGAATTCGGAGATCGGAAGCCCCCATGTCTCTACTCGCGACATGAACACCAGACATGTGGCTCCGGCGTATGAGCCATAAAGGGTCGGCTTGTCCATGAGGCCTTCGAAACGTATCGATTCTACGTGGCCCCATCGCTGGTGGAGCCATCGGGCATATCTGTTTTCTGTTCCGCCGACGGTCAGTATCACTTGAAATCGCCCTTTCCCGAGCTTCTTTTCGAGCATCTCGGCGGCTCGGCATAGGGTTTCGAAGTTTTTGTGGCAGTCGGCAGTGGAGACGTAGAGGAATGTCGGGATCTCGAACCGGCGTGGCGTGAATCCGGGCATTGTGGCGGCTCGTTCAGGTGGGGCGACGATGAATTTGTCGCGGTCGACACCCAATAATCGGCTCAGACCCTCTTTAAGCCATCTCTGCTGCACGATCAGCCGTGAGTTGCGCCCCACATTGATCTGGTAGGCAAAACGCGTCAGAAGGGCGAAAATCGGTATTTTCGGGTCCATCCGGAAATCCCTCGCTTTGATCTTCATGAAGGGGAAGGAGGTCTGGCAGTAGACGGCCTGACGGCGTGCCTCGACGCGTGGGGTGGTGTCGTGGAGCGACAGCCAGAGGTCGATCGGTCCTTTCCGCTCCGTGATCTCCTGCGAGATGCGGTGCATCGTGATATATTCGTGCCGCAGCCGGCGCAGCCAGCCTTGGATTGAGTCGGGCATCTCGATATAGTCGATGCCGGGATAGTCGCACAACTCGCGGCGGTGTACGAGTGCCGTCACTTCGGCGCGTCCGGCCTGTGCCTCTCCCGAAAGATAGCGCAGACAGTCACGCAGGATGGTCAGTGTCCCACCCTTGCGTATGTTGATCCCCGAAACTACAATCCTTCTCATCTCTCGAATATACTCTATCTGATTGTTATTCTTTACGTTTCGCTCGGACGCGGCATGCCGCAGTCCCTACCGGCGTATCTCTCCAACTCTCTGAAAATCTCCATCCACCGGGTCATTATCTTGTCGGGATCGAAGCGCTTGGCCTGTCGACGGGCTTCCGCGCCCATCCTGACGCGCAGGTCGGCATCGGACATCAGTTGGCTCAACCGGTCGGCAAACGTGGCAGTGTCGCCCTGTGGTGTGATGAATCCGTCAGATCCGTCGGTCACAACGTCGCGTGGCCCACATTTGCAGTCCATAGCCACGATGGGCAGTCCGCATGCCTGACCCTCGATCAGAGCCATCGGCAAGCCCTCGTAGCGCGATGTCATGGCCAGAATGGAGGCTTCGCGGTATTTAGCCGGCATGTCGGAGCAGCCGGAGGTCATAACTACGCTGTCGGCCACGCCGTTTTCCTCGATCTGCCGCTTCAGCTCATCGTGCTGTTCGCCCGAACCGACAATCTCAAGTGTCCATCCCGGATTGGCGGCCACAGCATCGCGCCATGCATCTATCAGCCGGTCGAAACCTTTCTGATGCGACAATCGTCCGACGGCAAGCACTTTGCGCTGCGACAGATCGGCCGCAGCCGGTGCCTCGAACGGCACGGCATTGGGGATTGCCTCGATTCCGGGAACATCGGGCCAGTAGCCCATGTCCTCCCGGGTCAGTGTCACAAACCGGTCATAGCGGCGTGCCGTGCGCAGATCGCCACGTGAGCGCAGACGGTCGGCGATCGCCCACACGCCCGTGCGCCCGTATTGCAGGCGTTTGAACCGCGAGAAATGCACCTCGAGCAATTTCCTGCTACCATCCTTGATATCAGGCAGTAAAGCGGCCTCGTTGCAGAACATGGAGACTGTTATGTCGGCTTTCTCGCGGCGCAGGAGTGCCGAGAGGCGGCGGCGGTGACGCCACTGTCGCAGGGGATATCCGATCAATTTGTTGAGGAATCCGCGGCCATTGTTGGCTTCATAGTTTATGCCGAGGTCGATGTGGCGCACGCGCTTGTCGAATTCGAAAAACGGCTTGCGTCCGCATTGGTCGGAGGTGACCACGATGCATTCAACGCCGGCATGGCGCGTAAGCCAGTTGACCTTGTTGGCCAACACCCGTTCCATTCCGCCGCTGTTGTAGGTCGCGGCTATGCAGTAGATTATTTTCATTGTTTGAGAGGTGGAAGTCCGTTAAGCCGTCGCTCAAAGTCCATGTTCTCACCCGGATTAAGCATCAGGAACAGGGCGAATATCATGAATTGGTCAGTCGACACTTTGAACCAGATTGCAAAATTGACCAAGAGCAGGAACACGAACATGCGCTTGTAGCCCGGCGACAGCTTGATACAGAAGATTCCGGCGTAGATAATGAATAGCGAGAATGCTAATAGTCCGGGTAATCCGAAATAGAAGATGAAACGCAGGTAACCCACGTCGGTACCCATGTACCATCCCTCAACGTATTTTCCTACATAGTAGGGGTCGACGTTGTGTGGATTGGCGAAATATCCGTCTCCTATCAGCCATGTCTTTAACGTTTCGGGATAGACATACATGCTTTCCAGGGTGTTGTTCGAAGCGACATCCCATTTGCCTTTCTCCACCAGAGAGAAGAAGCCCTCGAAACCGAAGCGAAGATGCTCCTGAAACACCTCTGAACTCTGGTAATAGACAGACGTAATGCCTATGCCGAGAACTCCTACTAACGCGACCCACCCTGCTACTTTATAGGTCTTTTTGCGCCTTTCGCGTGAATATCCGATGGTCAGATTGTAGGCCATGAATACCAAAGCGAGCACCAAGCCTATGGTTGTTGTACGTGCAATGATATTGCCTACCACGGTAATGAATATGAATGATGCGATGTAAATGGGAATATAACGGCTAAGGCGTGTGCGGCTGATGTGGGTGATGATAGCCACTATGATAACTAATATAGATGAGAATCGTGCTCCGGCGGTGTCGAGATTAGCTCCGAATCCATATACTCGCTTTACAGAGTCAAGCCATATATGTCCGATATCGAAATATGTAATTGTAAATGCCTTTATGCTTGGATATGAGTCGAATAACAGGGCAGTTAAGCACTGGAACACCCCTACTGCCACCATATAGTTACCTATGAGTATTATGGAGGCGGTGCCGTGGACTTTGCGGATAAGGCAGACCACGGCATAGGCACCGCCTACCCACACCCACATCGAAATGATGTATGAGCAGTATGCATAGTCGGGCGTGGAGTTGTAGGTCACGGAAAGAACCGCTAAAAATGATATCAGCAGCGCGCCGAGTGAAAGCCATGCCATCGGTTTGCTAAGCCCCTGCTCGCGGTGGCGCGGCAGGTTGATGATGAACAGAACCAGGCCGACTGCTGCCAGCATCATCTTTGAGTGACCATGAATCCCTCGTATGCCGATTGGAAACATGTAGAAGCTCGTAACGAGCATTGTCAGTGATGTTAAAATCGCTTTAACCATCTATGTGTGATTGTTTTGTTATCTTTTTTGAATCATTTCCAAAGCCATGGCATAGAGAGCTACCAATGGTCGCAGTCCAATGGCGGCGCAACGCTGTGCCACGCGGCTGTGACCCGACATGTGGTGGTTCTCGCCGATCCTGCGGTTGGCTTCCGGCCACCATTCGCGCCACAATTGCCATCCACGGCGGCGTGGACGCATCAGCAGGAATGGAAATTTAACCTGCAATTTGAAGAAATCCATCTCCGCGGCCATCGCCGGATCATGTGATAAGACGAAATCAGCCGTGCGCTCAACGTTGAAGCGCAGGTCCACCAGATGCCGCTCGCTGTAGGCTTGCGTCATGGCTGCTGTGTTTGTACGCCGGTAGTGGTAGAGCGGTCGTGCCACGTGTGCTGTCTTTTGGCAACATGTTGCAGCCATGATCATTGTCATATCCTCACCCATGGCGTGGCCGTCGGGAAATCGTATATTGTTGTCGGTGAATATGCTGCGTCGGGTCAGCTTATTCCACACGTTGTATTTCATCGCGCCGCCGAGCATCGCCACGGTTGCTTCTCGGGCATCGCTGATAGAGGGTTGTGGCATAGGGCGTTCGCTGTTTTCGCCAGTGAGATACCAGTCACACCACACCATGTCGGCTCCCGATCGTTCCGCCTCGGCGAGCTGCGATTCCAGCATGTCGCATTCGGGAAAATCGTCGCTGTCTATATGGCACACCCATTCTCCCCGGGCTGCGTCCATGCCGGTGTTGCGAGCGGTTGGCAGACCGCGGTTGGATTCGTGGGTCAGGATCTTCACCTGAGATGCACGGTCGGGGTAGTCGGCTATGGTTTTACGTACAATCTCCATGCTGCCGTCGGGAGTGGCATCGTCCACAAAAATGAACTCAACCCCCTCGCGCAGAGTCTGTTCCATGAGCCCACGCACGCACCGCTCCACAAACCGCTCCACTCCGTAGACCGGCACAACCACCGACACCCGGACAGGCTCGAGCCTGTTATACGGGCGTGGGTTGCCGCAGTCCCTACCATCTGTTGGTAGCACAGAACCGTTATTGTAAGTCTCTTTGATCATATTGCAATTCTGCATACTGATACATGGAAATAAGTTCTTGATCAACAGCATTGCCGAGATGGTGGGTGTGTTGACTTTTTATATATTCAATTACGCGATATTTTTGTTCAGGAGCTATAGTGCATGCATAGTAATCAGCAGCCCATCCACGGAATTGAATGAAATGTTCATTTGTGCGTATCCAACCACTTGATCTTCCTTTGATATTCTGCATCAGAACGGACAGGGAAACCGATGGGTGAAGATTTATCAGCATGTGGATGTGGTTTTGAATGCCTCCGATACGCAATAGATCGCATTTCATTTTTTTAAGTTCTGACCATATAAACCTATACACATCGTCACAATAATCAAGCGGAAGTGTCATCTCTCTGTATTTTGTGCAAAATACAATATGGTAATAGGCTGTTACTTTACTCATGTCGTTTTATTTTGTGGATTGGCATTTGATGATTTAATATGGCGTCCCTCCGGGACTGATTTTGCTGCTGTTGTCAACCCCGGGCTGAAGCCCGGGGATATCCATAATAAAGTGTCTCCGACACAAGCTGGGCAGCTCCGATGCATTTGGCTATGAGGAAGCTGTATGCAGATATTGCGATGGGTATATTGCAGGGAGCGAGAGAGGCGGCTCAGTTAGGGATGAGTGCCGGAGGCACAATGTTATGAGAAAACCATGGGCTTTAGCCCGTGGGTATGAGAGACGTATGGCATGCGTGCCGGAGGTACGCAGTTATAATATGACATTTTCTGTCGGGCGTTTGCGAGCGAACCAGCGGTCAGAGTGCCGGGCTTCGGCGATCATTGCCGGTGTCAGTGGCATCAGTTGCCCGTTCTCCCAGCGGATCCACCGTCGGTTACCCCTGAATTCATCGGTGGTGTCATATAGCCTACCCCAAAATTCCGACTCCCGGCAAATGGTCTGAAACACCATTTCATCAGGGCAATACGTTCCTTTGAAATATCGTTCCATCTCTGCCTCACGGGTCAGGGCATAGCGAGCGAAAGCGTCCGTGATGCTCCACCATTGCGATCCTTTCACCACTTCGCCGCGGTAACGCCTGTAGCCCACGGTGCTTTGCGCTATGGCCCATCCACGGCGTAGAGCTTTGATCAGCGGATTGCGCGACTGGAAATGCTTGGAAAACAGAAATCTGTGCTGGCTGCGCCAAGCCGTTTCTCCCGGTTTGGCGTTCTGCGCTATGGCTATGAATTCAGTTCCGGTCAGCCGGCTGCATTCCTCGTGGATCTCGTCCTGCGATTTTACGGGCATATCGACACCCGACAGCAAATGGTAGTAGGCATAACGTCCCGAGACAGTAGCTGCGCGGAGCAATGCAAACTCGATGGCTACCAGCGAATAGTCGCCCCATCGACCGTCAATTCTTTCCGGCAGTACCGTCAGACGGCTCTTGCGGCATCGCAGCTCCCGGCCATCGAACGATGCTTTTCGGTCGATATGCACAAAAATGTCGTTGCGCTCATCGTCCAGCTCCGCCAAAAGCTTAGCCAACGCCTCAGCTCTCTCGTGAGCCACAATCAAATACGCATGTCGGTCAATCATCTTAATCCGGGAACAATTTGTCCGTCGCGAACTTTTATTTTAGACTCGAAATGTCCGGTTGCTTTTAGAATTCGTTTTATAATTCCAGTTCTATAAGAGTGCAAAATATTGCTCCATGACATTTTCTTTCGATTGATACCCCATGAGTATTGGTTCACTTCAGAGCCAAGCATCTCCATATCCAAGTTAGCATCGATTACGTATGGATAGATGGCTTTAAACTTCAAGCCAAGTGATTTGTAAAGCAGCCAATCATCAGCAACATTATAAGGCTTATCAATAGATAATATTTTTTGAGCGGCTGCACGGTTAATCATATACGCGTATGTTCCAAGTCCGGAGAATACGTTGACTATTGGTTCATTTTGTTTATAAAACCAATAATCCCCAGAAAGGTATAATACGGTAGGAGTTGATGTATCAAGCAATTTGTTAAGGTCAAATTGCTCTAAAATCGATATGTCGCGTATAGGATGGATATCATCCTCAAATACTAACGCATATTTTTGATCTGATTTCAATAATTCTCGGTAAAACTTCCTGTGGCTTAGGGTGCAACCTATTTCACCTCCCGATAATTCGCGTCCATAACGTTTGATGCATCTCGCCATATCAAACTGACTGTCTCGTTCCTTTTCGGTGAATTTGCGACCATCCACCGCATTTAGGAATTCCACATTAAGAAATTTGTAGGGGGATAATAGGTTTTGCATATATTCCCGTCTTTTAGTTGACGAGGCAAGGTTTACGATGTATGTCTTTATCATTTTTCTGAATCTATACGTTTTATTAGACTTAAGCTTTCCGAGGTGAATTTACGACCGAAAAGGCATCTGGAGGCTTTTATTGTTTCATAGTCTTTTTCAGTTAGTTTTGCAGCATTTCCATAGTAAAAAGACAGATATGTCAGCTTATCGGTGTACACAATTGGAAGAGATGTACTTTTTAGGGCTGCCGGAATGAAAAACTCGTCGCTACAGAATGTTCGTTTAAATCTTTTAGTCAACACTTTTTCTTTGTCGAGAATTGCTTTGACCGCGTTATGGGTTAATGAGCACCATTGCGAAGCCTTTCCGTCGGTAAATGAAATGTCGCGTGATATATCAAGCTTTTTTTGAGGATATAAGGCTGCTCGCCAAAGAATATGGTGCCATTTGAAAATGAATTTGTTATGGCTAACAAGATTGCGCATGAAAAAGTTTCGATATCCGATCCTCATTTTTATTTCATCTTCAGACACATCCATTGGCATTAGTACACTTGCCGGGAATGTAGTGGAAAAATAGCGGTCTATTTCATCCAATGAAACAAGGGGATAATGAACTCCTGAGATGATGTGATAATAATCGTATTTGCCATTCTGATACGCTGCGTTCAGCAGTGTGTACTCAGCTTTTATTTGAGATACATGGCCCCAGCGAACATCAACTCTGTTTTCAAGTACATATAGCGAAGCTTTCTTGCTATAGAGTTTTGGTAGCTGTTTTACTTTACTGTCAATATGGACATAAATGTCATTTCTTTCATCGTCGAGGGCATCAATGAGTTGTTGCAGATGCACGAACTCGTTGTGTGCCATTATCAGATAGGCGTGTCTCATAGTAAATTTGTAGACGATATGATGGATTTTAATTTATCCGCACCATCTTCGAACTTGTAAGTGAGTTTATGAATGGCTGATCTTCGGAATATTTCATCAATTGAGGCTATTTTGAAATTTGGATCATTAATGAGTTGTTGCAAGTAATGTGGAGGGCAATCGTTTATTATAGGGCAATTTTTAGACTGATACTTCGTAGCGATTAGTTCATTGAACAGGATTTGAAAAAAGAAGTAATTTGGTAAGCTTTTTCCACTTCGCCAAAAACTCAATAATATGTTTTTTAAATCAGAGATGATCGGATTTTGTGGTTTGCAGAAAATAATGCTGTTTAGACATTTGACTTTAAATGATTCTCCCCATCCAAAATAGTATGAGAAAGCCATGCTCCAGTAATGCTTATTGGTTTCCGATTCGTCGCGTTGGAACATAAAGAAATCCATCTGCCAATATTCCTGGGGAATTGTCCCAGACAGAAATATTGTTGCATCAAGCCAACATCCGCCGTATGTACTAAGAAGCAGTACTCTCAATAGATCTGAAAAAAAGGCAGGAGTATATTTGTTACGATTATGTGTTATAAAATCGGGCAAATCAACATACTCGTGTATGTTTGCATCGGAAAGACGTATTATCAAAGTATCTGTTTGATTGCAATGTTTTTCAACAGAGTCGAGACAGATTTTGACCATCTCCGGCACATTGTCAAATCCTTGTCCCCAATATTGCCATATAATGTGTTTATCCGGCAGTGTTTTCTTTGGTTTTATCGGATAGTTTATTCCGTTATTTTCGTTAATTAGCTTTCGGCATAATTTTGCACATTTATTATGCTCGGCTCTAATTTTACAGCTGCGGATCTGCGGCCATAAAATCATTTTTTTTATTGTAGAAATAATCGTCATGGATTAATCGGTTGACGTGTTGTTATTTTCCTGAAAATGCCATGAAAAATTCCGAGGGTGAATTTTGTTAGTTTTGCGAATTTATTTTTCTCCGCAAGAATTATATCACGGTAATTATGAACTATCACAGAACAGATTCTTCGGGTAGTAGTGGATTTAGGAAATTCACGTTTCATCCAGATCATATTTCTGATCAGGAAATATCTGACAATGGGGGAGTAGTTGTAGACAGTGAAGCCCCAAATTGTTTTTTGTGCATTGCCATATTTTTGCTGAAGATTAAATCTGGTCATTACTCTGACTTTCTTGTGGTGTAGATTAACCCAATAGCAAAATTCTTCGTCGACACCATAAATCTGATATTCTTCACGAAAACCACCTAATTCATTTAATGCATGAAGATTTAAAAGCATCCCCGATTGAATAACCCATTCTTTATCGATGAATGGAATTGATTTGTCAGGGATAAAATTATTTGTGTTTGGTGCGAATATTCCAATGTCTGGATTATTGTTGAATCTGTTTGTTTCGGAAATAAATCCAGCGAAATCTTCCCACACTGAATCCTGATCCATTGTTAGAAGATAGTCATAACCATTTTCCCTGCACCATTGCAAAGCTTGATTAAGGGGCTTTGCAATAAAGTGGTTAGTCTTATCTCCAATCAACTTAATGCCTGAATATTTTGCTATAATATCGCTGAGGTCATCGTCAGAGTTTTGCCAGATAAGAATCTTATCAACATAATTGTGGATTGCCTCAATATTATTTTGCAATAATTCTTTGTCCGGATGATATGTGATTATGATTGTTGCTATTGACATTTTTTATAGGTTTAATTGCATCTTCCGGATAATCGGCCTAAGAATAAAATGAGATGTCCCATAGGTTGAAGGTTATGTAACAAACACCATATAAAGATTTTCATTTTTAATCCTAACAATGGATTATTCATTACATAAGCTTTGTTGGCTTTATTCTTTTCTATGAAATCTCGGAATGAATTGGTGCTTAGAGCAAGCTGTATTGTTATTGATAGCGTGCGCCAAGCAAAAACTTTCTGAAACTCATTATAGTCAGGATAATTTGAAAAAAAATGCAAAGTGCTATCTAAGCACTTTAACATTTCGGAGTTTAACTCCGGAGTTATGTTTCTTGTGACTGAACCATCCCATTGTCTGTAATTATATAATGGGATGTAACAATTTACAGCATGTTTGCATTTGGATAGCAATCTTGCCATAAAGTATAGGTCTTCACAGAGATGGATTTCGTGTGGGAATCGTTGATCACCTACTATTTGTTTTGAAAATATACAACCATAGACGTATGTCCCTGTTTTAGAAAGATAGTTTGGTATATCTGTGGTTGATTTTTGACTGTCGTATGGAATGAATAAATCAATGCGTTCACCATACACTATTTTAATATTGCAGAATACGATATCAGCATTTGATGAGCATTTGTTGCTATAAAGTGTTGATAAAAAATCATTTTCAACCCAATCATCAGCATCAATAAAACAAATGTTCTGACCTTGTGCATGGTTAAGACCTGTGTTTCTGGCAGCAGAAACCCCCGAATTTTTTTGGTGTATTACTCGAATGCGGTCGTCGGATTGTGCATATTGCTCGCAAATATCTGGTGATGAATCTTTTGATCCATCGTCAACTAAAATAAGCTCAAAATCTGTAAAAGTTTGAGAAAGTACACTATTTATACATTGTTTCAGGTATTTCTCAGTATTGTATACAGGAATAATGATTGATATTAAAGGCGAAGACTGCATAAATGGTTTTATTTGAATATGTTTTTCACTGCCTTAATGGCCATAGAGCACGATTGTGCACTTCTTTCACCAAATAGTTGTTTGATATATGCATAAAATTTTTGACAAGGAGATATCCATGTGGCGGCGTAAAGATGAATAGTATATGTGTTTTTTGTAATATGAATTTTTTTTGTGTTATAATCCATAGGACAGAAATATTCTTCGGGATATATGAAGAATCCAGCTATCTTTTTCTCTTTGCCTGTCCAACCATGTGATTTAAGTAATCGGGTTGTGCGTACAACAACAGTGTCATAGTCAATCGTATTGTCACTTTTTATAAAAGTTGAGCTGTCGTAATGGTGTAGTACTTCAGCTATAAAATCCATGTTGGCTACGGCTGCCATTCCTAATCCCGGATTAACCTGGTCTCCCGACTCGATGCCTAAATAAGGCCCTTTCTCAATTATTTCGTCAAGAGGTTTGATAATTTCAACATCAGTGTCAAGATAGATTCCGCCATTATCATTAAGGATTTTAAACCTTGCATAGTCACTAACGAAAGCGTATAACTTTTTGGAATATGCTTCTTTAGTATATTTTGTGGCATTTATATCAAAGTTCGATTCATCCCATTGGCGTATTTCGTAGTCTGGCATATATTTTTGCCATGACGCAATACATTTTTTTGCCATTTGGGGTAATGGTTTCCCTCCAAACCAACAATAATGAATGACTTTTGGAATTTTCTGATCCATAGATGATTGTTTGTTTAATTATGGAAAATTGGCTGATTCCCTATGTCAGAGGACTGTGTGGGTCTAAGAATGATCTGTACAATCGGATCTTATATTAATATACCACGGAATTAATGGTTCTTAGAATTCTGAAATATAGGTATGTCAAAATTGTGTGTTTTTGACTATTTCTCAATATATGCAGAGATTCGTCCCCGTTTACCCGTATTAATATATTTATTTGGAACTAAAACTTCAAAGACATATGGCGATGTAGTCAAGACGTGTTGTTAGCCGTTACCCCGACGGGGTGGTGCTGCTATTCGGTTAGGGCGGTGCGGAGGAATTGGAGGGAGGCTTGGCGCAGGGGCTCGAGGCGTTGACGGCCGGCCAAGATTGCTGCGGTAGCTTTTGTGTCGTTCAATTCTTCCGGCAGCTTGGCAAATTGTTGCAGACCGGTGGCCGAGAGCAGTGTTGATATACGGGCATCCTCCATGCCGCCTACAGCATAGAACGGACGAGCAAAGAGGATTGAGAATACAACGGCGTGGAATGATGTTCCCATAACCAACTGTGCGTTCTTGATCAGTGATAAAAATTCTACAGGGCCAATCGCTGTTTTAAACTTTATACGCTTATTCCTACGTCGATGCTTGCTAATATTAGATTGGGAGACTATTATATCTATTCCCCATTGTTCTGCAAGTTTAATAGTTGCCTCTAAGGCAGAATCATCATATGAAGGAGAATAGAAGAAGATATAATCTTTTGGATGAGTCCGTTTGGCCGGTACAAGTGCATCCCATTCGTCCGGAGTCAGAAGCAATGTCGGGTCAAGAACCACGGGTGGACGCTTGGCGGTGATCGCCTCGATGCGGTCGGCTGTGGCCGATTCGCGGACAGATATGTGGCTGAACGATTCCAGAGCATCGCGGATGTCATTGTCAAACCGATGTTCGATTGCCGATTCTGGGACTGGCCCCATGCTCGGAGCGTAGGCTATTTTTTTCGCATTGTCGGTGAATCCGAGGAAAAAGGCCGGATCGTGGTCGAAACACGTGGTGTTCCATATCTGATCGCTTCCGCAGATTATTGCGTCATACCCCAATTGCGCATCACGGAGCTGGTCGAACGTTGCATATTCAGCTGCTGTCAGGTGGTAGTTTTCCTTCATAAAGCGTTCGAACAGGCGCCATTTTCGCTTGTCGTTGATGGCTAACCGGGGGTACAGGAGTGCTTTCACCTTTGATCGCAGGAGGTTCTGGCGATAAAAAGGACGGTAGAAAGTTTTTTGCCTCAGAGTGCGGAAATTTATGATCTCGCATTCGTGGCCAAGCGACAGGACAGTCTGCTGCAGGGCGTAGGCCTGAAGCATTGATCCGTAGTTGTGGGAGGCGTGGAAGGTGATGATTCCTGTTTTCATGCAATGTGTGTTTTGTTGAATATCCGTCCGAACTTAGCCCCGATTATGTTGCGGATAAATGTGCGCTCATTACGGTCGAGTCCGAGAAGCCAGATGGCAGCGGCGGTGGTGCATATCGTGGCTGCTGACAGGACGAAGAGCCTGAGCAGTGTCTCCGGCATGGCAAAATAGATGAGGGTAGGCACGATGAGAGAGGCGGCAGTCACGATCAAGCATCGCGACACGACGGCCGACAGGTAGGCTCTGATTGACATTCCGGCCAACCGACGACAGAATATCAGACGTGAACCTTGGGAGGCTATGACGAAAAAAATAGAGACAAGGAAGGGGACGTAGATGGGAAGTCCGACGCGCAGCAGAACGTAGGCCACCGGCACGTTGAGCATAAGCAGCGAGCCTACTACGATCTGATACCATTTGATATGGCCTGTGGCCATGAGGGTGGTGATGGTGGGGCCGCCGAACACTTCGCAGAGGGTCTCTATGACCACGAGCACCGTGAACAGCGTGGCATAGTCAGGAACTTTGACAAGCCACAGACTAAGAAGATAGGAGATCTCGAAACATATGGGGATGGCCGGGATCAGCAGCAGGAAGAAGGAGATCTTTGAGCTGCGGAAGAGCAGCAGATGGGTGGCCGAAATGTCGTTGGCCGCGAAGTTTTTTGTCAGCTGAGGGCTTACGGCGCCTTGGAATCCGCCCGTAAGGCTTGTGACGGCTCCCCGGACTTGCAAGGCCACACCTCGTGCAGCGTTGATGGCCGGGCCTCCGAAAAGGTTGAGGACAACGTTGACACCCTGATCCTTGAGAGCCCAAGCCACGGTGCCGAACAGGTTCCAGCCGCTGAAAGAGGCCATTGAGCGGAACATGCCGCGATCCCAGTGGGGGCGGATGGCGCAGTGGGGGAACTGGCGACGGCAGTAGAGGATCTGGAAGCTGATGGAGAGCAGCGAAACGCCCATCATGGCAATGGCCCAGATGGCCAGTTTGTCCCAGGGGCACCAGAAGAGGCTGATCACTATGGCAAGCTTGGCAAATGCTTCTCCAAGCCCTACGTATGCGTAGATGTGCATGCGTTCGTGTGCTCCGATCGTAGCTCCGAAGGGGGAGTTGATGATGGAGATGACAGTGGTGACGATGGCGGCCTGATAGACCCAGTTGGCGGCATGCATACGTGCTTCCGGGATCACAAGCTGGGTGTTGACGAACCAGAGGCCGACCGTCTCGGCTATCAGCACCACGGCCAATGCCAGTGACAGCTGTATGATCAGCGAGATATTGAATACGCGATTGTAGGCCTCGTAGTCCTTGCGCCCGAGCTCAACCGTCAGATAGCGGCCGATGGCCACATTCATGGAGCTGCTCAGAAACGACATCATGACGATCACACCACCTACAATGTTGTAGATGCCGAAATCATCCACTCCAAGCACCTCAAGGATTTTCCTCGACGTGTAGAGCCCGATCAGCATCGTCACGAACGTGCGGATGTAGAGAAAGAGCGTGTTCCGGGCTATGCGGCGGTTATCGGCGGCATCCATTCCTGATGATTTTGATTAATGATTGCATTTTCCGCGCTACGCGTGCGCCCTGAAACGCATTGTCGAAGCTCAAGGTGGGGTAGAGCAAGCTGAAAACCCTGGCAGGAAGCCGGCGGCGTGTGGGATGGCGGAGCTGGCTGTTGCCGGCGATGGCTTCTTCAACCGGTCGCCGGATAGAGAATATCTGCGGTTGGATCGCTTCGATAAGCTCCTCTCCTTTGGGGGTGTTGATCAGTATGGCCGAAACGCCATCCTCTCTCTGCCGGGGCAGTCGGTCAGAGTCTTGCAGCCCCCAGAAATCGCCTATGGTGATGTCGCTGACGCGTTGCGGCGCGGAGTATCCGCAGTTGTAGCATGAGGGCCGATAGGTAGTGCCTTCGAGAAAGGCGTCATAGTATAAATCATGAGGCTGCACCCCCATCGCTCCACCGGTGTAGATCGTGGTGCCCTTTTCTTTAGCCCGTAGACGGAATTTCATATCCTCGCGGAAGCTAAGAGCATCAATGCGATGCCCTTTGATCAGGGGTTTCAGGTGCTCAAGGAGCATCTGCCGTGAAGGTACGCCGTGGCAGATCAGGTCGACAAGGTAGAGCCCGTCGCTGCGTTTGCCTATGAAGCGTTTCAGGCCGGCCGTCTGGCAGGGGGTGCCGATGAACAGCACCGTGAGTCCGCTGCGGAGGTCGGCACGCACTTGGCTGAAAATGCCGCGAGTGTCGCTCTGCACATATTTGGATCCCTGAAGTCTGTAGAGCTGGTCGGGCTCGGTCACGCGAATGTGGCGCACATCCAGGCCATCGGCCGTGCATCCGTAGACCACGCCGCCTTGGCTGAGAATGTGGTGCGACAGCTCGTAGGCTGCGCCGCCTGAGGTGCTCGTTGTGTGTGTGTGGCCGTTGTTGCTCCATGCCGCATAGGCTGCCGACGGACGGGTCACATCCTCGGGGTGGGTAGGGAACGGGCATACGCGCTCGCAGGCTCCACATTCGATGCAGATGGCGTTGTCGACAGCCGGATAGTGGAATCCTTTGCCGTCGGGACGCATCTCGATGCAGTGTTTAGGACATATCTCCACGCATGCGTTGCATCCGCAGCAGTCTTTCTTATGTTTGGTTGCTACTGACATTCAATTGGTTATTTTCCGAACAGACGGCTGAAAAAACCGCGCTTGGGCTCGGGTTGATGGTCGCGGTGGAGTTCGGATATGTAGCGGCGAGAGCTCCAGCGGTTGCTGATCATTTTGTAGATCGCGCCCCAGTCGGGCAGACCGCCTACGTTGCGGTCGTCGATATATAGATCGGCGTTCACTTTACGTGGACCGGTGGCTCCGGTGGCCAGCGGATCGTCGGAATTGATGCAGTGGAACTCTATGCCATGTTCGCGGCACCAGTCCACAGCCTCCTGCAGGAGAGGCCCTTCGCGATAGGTCCAGAGGATGAGTACGTGTCCGTCGGCTTTGAGCTGGCGGAGAGTGGCGGCGGCAAACGGGCGTTCGCGGCCTATACGGGGATATTCGTGTTCGACGATTGTTCCGTCGAAATCAACTGCTATGATCATATTCGTTCAAGTAGACATTGGGGTATATAGGTGGTCGCCACGGCGCAGACTCCATGTATTGTCACCACCAGACGGCGGTCGCCACGGATTCTGACTATGTGGCCTTCGGCTCCGGCGAGGGGGCCGGCTGTCACGCGCACGCGGTCGCCACTGTGGAATCTGTCGGGGTCGTCGGGCATGTATTCGAGGCCTTCGGCTCCGGAGCTGACCACGAGCCTGAATATCTCCATCTCGCGTTGCGGAATGGCTGCCGGAATCTTGCTGCCGTCGGTCTGTAGCCGGGTGTAGAGCATTGCGCGGTCGGTCAGCAAGCGAGCGGTGTCCTCGGCCTGACGGCGCGTGGCGTGGAAAAACATCAGTGAGGCAATGGCCGGACGTTGCTCCTTGCGCCGTATGCCGGAGCGTTCGGTCACGACGGTCTGCATCGGAATGTAGCTCTCGATCCCTGCGGCGGTCAGCTCATCGGCAATCGCCGGCATGCGGTTGTGGAACACTTTCAGAGCATACCATTGACGTTGGTCCATCTCGGTTGGCTTTGCGGTTTGTGTGTGGCTTGTCCGGGCTTCGCGTCAGCGCATACCTTCCATTCCCTCTACATTGCATGTGTGTGGATTAAGGCAGAGGTTGACAATAGGTCGGGTCCGATCCGACAAGTCGGTTTTTTCATTCGACAGTCTCCGGACTCTCGGCTCATTCCCCGACCCGGGGCTGGTGGCCGCAACCCGTGTAGCTGTCCATGGTAGCGGTTTTGCACTGCGTGTGTGGACACTGCACAACGGAAGCCATACTATGGTTTCCGGACAATTTATCAACAAAGTTACGAACTTTTACCGTACTTCCAAAATTCCAACTGCCGAAATTATAGATATTTTGCACATATCCGCTAAATTTTAGAACGGATAACCAATGGCAAGGTGGAAGGCAAGGGAATCCTTGAATTTGGTCATGTTGTAGTAGCCGCGCTTGCCGGTTTCGTAAGGGGCATGGATACCTATGCCGAGGTCGCCGCGCACCACGAGCATGCCGATGTCGAGGCGCAGACCCACGCCGGTGCCGAGGGCTATGTCCTTGAGAAATGTGGAGGCTTTCAGTTGGCCGCCGGGACGTTCGGGGTCGTTTTTGAGCAGCCACACGTTGCCGGAATCGAGGAACACTGCGCCATGTACCGGCCCGAGGATCGGGAAGCGGTATTCAAGGTTCATCTCGAATTTGAATGTTCCGGTCTGGTCGAAGTAGCCGTTGATCTGATCGCCGGGCACGCGGTAGCTGCCGGGGCCGAGGCTGCGGACGGCAAATGCGCGGATGGAGTTGGCGCCACCGACGTAGAATTGTTCGCTGTAGGGCACCTGCGTGGAGTTGCCGTATGCGTGGGCGGCTCCTACTGCCACGCGGCCAACGAGCCAATGGTCGCCTCTGCCCAGCCGGCGGTTGTAGACGAGCTGTGTCTGCCCTTTAACGAACTGGGAGAAGGGGGTGCCGAACAGCTCTTTCTCACCCTTTTTGCCACATGCCTCATAGATCGACCAGAAGATGTTGCCGGCTTCCTGGATGGTGAACTGCCAGTTGAGGGAGTTGTTGGCATCGAATGCTCGGTCGTAGACGTAGCTGAACGACATCTGCGGAATGAATTGACTCTTGAAGCTCTGCGCTATGGCCTGGTTGGCATTCATGATGGAATCGAATTCCGTAGTTGTGCGGATGAGGTTGACATAGGTGATCTTGAACAGGGTAAGCGAGTTGGTCACATGGCGTGTGGCTCTCCAATCGTAGGTGAAGGCGGCGTTGAATTGCGCCATGTTGAAGTAGTGGGGACGGTTGAGCAGATCGGCTCCGAGGGAGATGCGCGTCCAGTTGAGCTGGCGGCGGCTGCGCGGAATGAAGCGCGGAGCCAGAAGCCGTGGGAAGGAGAGTGCCGTGTTGAGCCCCACTTCATAGGAGTTGAACACGGAGTTGCGGCCGCGTCCCGTCTGCCATTCGTAGCTGCCGAACAGATCGACGCTGAATTGCTCACCCCCACCGAACAGGTTTTTGTTGGTCAGTTTCAGATCAACGCCGGGACCTAAGTAGCTGTTGGACTTTGATGTTACGTTGACCTCTATGGCCGCTTCGAGCGGAGCGTCGAAAGTACAGTCGATCTCCACGTTGAGTGTCTGCCGCTTTGTGGTGTCCGGCAATACGTTGATGTCTATGCCGTTGAAGATTCCGAGGCGCGAGAGATATGTTTGGGTGCGGTTCATGTCGCGCACGGAGAAGGTCTTGCCTTCGCGGAAGGTGATGCATTCCGGTATCAGCCCCTCGCGCAGACGTGATGGCATCATCTGGATCACGGTTCCGCGGCGCGTCTGTATGGTGTCGGGCGTTCCTCCGCCCTGATTGCGGTGGATACGGGTTGTGATCGAGCCTGTCTTGTAGCTTTCGAGCAGGAACGGATTTATGTTGGACGCAAGAGTCATTTTCAGGGCTATGCGCTGCGGTGTGATGGTGGAATCGGCCAGATATTCTATATAGTCGGGCTTGAAGAAGTAATAGCCTTTGTTACGCACGGCGTTGGCAATGATCACCCTGACGGCGGAGAGGGAGTCTGTGCAATATCGGTTGCCGGTCTGCAGATAGGTGTTTCGCGAGGCCACTGAGTCGATGAGGTGATTCAGGCGGCATGTGTCCGGAAGCATGATCACGGAGTCGATCAGATATTCCGGACCTGTGTTCACGTTGTATTGGATCCGGGCTTTCTTTTTGTTCTTGCCTTGGATCAGTTCGTAGGACGCTTTGCCGGAGAAATATCCGTTGTTTTCCAGGATCTGGTCGATCATGGTGACGCGCAACTCCGGTCGGACATCGCTGATCAGTACCGGTTCCTCCACGAGCTTTTCATATAGCCAGTGTTTGAAGCCTTTCGGTGGATTGCTCCAGTTGTTGTAGACCCATAGTCCGAGTGGAAACGGATAACGCAGATATGGTGAATAGAGACAGTTGTTTGGTTTGACGTTGACTGCATCGAGCACATCCGATGATAGCCCCGGAGCTTCGGGCTGTTTTTTATCGGGGGTGGTTATATTGATTTTCTTTACACCGGTGTAGAGTATGTCGTCATCGCCAAGGCGGCGCGTTGTGGAACAGGCCATGATGATGGCCGACAATACTATGGCGCAAATCAGCGGCAGGGCTTTTCTATTTTGTCGATTCTGTTTCATCGGAGTTGGCTTTGGTTTCTTGAACACTGGTTGTTGATGGTGACGGAACGGTTGTGTCTTGAGGCTTGCGTGCGAAGCGGAATATGTCGCGCAGGGAGTTGAGCTTGCGTTTGAGCACGAATCCCACACCGGTTTGTGTTATTTCGCCTTCAAGGATACTTTCGTAGCCCACATGGCGGAACAGACGCACGTACATCGACCCGCTGCGGTTGAGCATGTATTCAAACGAAATATCGTTAATGAGGTTCTGCGAGAAGTTCTCATCGGCATCGGCGTCCGTCGAATAGTTTCCGCCCACCACTATCTTGAATCTGTCGTTGAAAAGGGTCTTCGACACGCGGTAGCTGTAGCTTGTGGTGGTCGATTTTGATCCGTCGGTGGTCTTGTCATACTGGTCTATGCCGAACGAGATGTCGACACCGCGGATATTGTTGGCCGCCCAAGAGTTGAGCTGTGAGGCGAGGAACGAGTAGAGCGGATTGCCCGATAGGTTTGCCGTCGCTTTGGTGCCGGGACCGGTGTACTGGTTGTAGAGCAACATGTTCATGGCCTGGTTGGCACGCTGTTCGGGCGACATTGCCTGTAATTCGTTTTGGATGGTCAGGTCGTCGTTGGTCGACAGGTCGAACGCCACATTCATGTTCGATAGGGTGTTGGTCACCGACAGTCCGATGTCGAAGTTGACCAGACGCGAGTTCTGTCCTTCCTGTGTGACATTGGCCTTCAGCCGCTCTACGGCCTGTATGTTTAGGGTCGGGTTGAGCATATCGCCGTTGAATGCTATGTAGCTGCCCTCTGTGAACTTGAAGTTTTTCTCCGACATGATCGACATGGATATGCCGCCGGTGGAGATCTGGGGTGTATAGCGCACGAAGCCGCTGCTGATGGTGTATCTGCCTGTGAGACGGCCGTCGGTGCTCATCGGGGTCTGGGAATAGGCCAGATTGCCGCTGCCCGACACTGATACTTTGTTTTTGCCGTCGGGCGACAGATCGACATTGATGGTCGAGCCTTCGGATATGGTCAGATTGGCATCGAGCAACATGGACATCGTCGACTCAGGAATGGTGTCGCCATGGACTGTGGCCGTGGTGTCGGAGAACTGGACGAAACGCACCATATCTCCGCTGCTTTGTGGCGCGAGGGTCTCAACGCCATCGGTCATCACGTAGGTCACATTGGTGCCGGCGAGCAGGTTCAGATCCGCGTTGACCACGAGCAGGCTCATATTTCCTTTCACCGTTGCATCGAGATCAATGAATGCCTTGCCGTAGACGTTTGCGCCGCGTGGACGGCTGGAGTTGACTATCTGCATGTCGCGAGCTGTGGCGGCAAGGTTGAGCTTTATGTCGCTCAGATGCCGTGCGTCGACGGTGCCATTGATGCGCAGTGGGTTGCTGTTGAGTCCGTTGATGGAAAATCCGTCGAAACGTACTATGTTGCTGTCAACGGGTATCTTTTCCTCGGAGAATGCGTAGGATGCTCCGGTGATGCCTACCTTCACGGCCGTCGAATCGAAATCGAGATATCCGTTGAATATCGGATTGGCGAGATCGCCGGTGATATCCATGGTGCCGTTGAGCATTCCCGATAGCTGGGCCACATCTTTTGGCAGGAACGGGTTGACAACACGCAATGGGAAATGGATCATCGAGAAATCGAGCAGGAAAGGATGGACGGCGGTGGAGTCGTTGAGATTTCCTGAGGCAGTGATAACCTTCACATTGTCTATCATCAATGCCGCATCAGCTCTCAAGGCTCCGGTATGGCTGTCGTTGGCAACATCCAGATCAACGGCGAATGTCCCCACGCGCTCTTTCCCGTAATATAGCTCATTGATGTTAACAAGGCCTTTGCCCGTGATTTCCTGTTCGTTCCAGCGGAACCGGAGATCGGCATCGATGTCCCCTTTGACCGGTGGTGCGAACGGCGAGACGGATAGCCATTCGGCGATGTTGATGTTTTTCATTTCGAGAACCACATCCTCCTGACCGACGGCCAATGTGTCCGACATGTGATCGGTATATAGATGCAGCGAGCTGCTGTCCGAACGTAGTGTCAGGTTCGCATCGAGATGGCGGTGCTTGAAATCATATCTGACGATATTGTCGCGGTTGATAGTCCATTTCTTATAGGCTATCGTGGGCTGGTAGGGCACGAATTTGACCGTCGCTGTCGAATCCGTCAATGTTGTGTTCATGCCAAGGAAGAAGCCCTGTTTGTCCTGTATGTTGGATTGTTTGATCAGGACCGACATCTTGTCAGCCGAAAGGAAGCCCGAGATATTGACATGGGCGAAATCGTCCATGGTGCCCGGTTGGTTGTCCACTGTGAGTTTGTAGACAAGGAACTGGTTGTGTTGGTTTGCGTCGAATGTGATCTCGTCAAGGCGTGTCGATCCGGTCTGGAATCCGTTTACGGCTGCATTCATCGTGATCAGGGAATCGTTTTTCAGCGTCAGGCTGGCATCCTTGAAATAGATGTTGGATGTCTCGTTGAGATATTTTGCAATAGCATTGTTGGAGCCCGACTGCACGTTAAGATTCAGATGAGGCGGAAGGGCTTGCTGAAGGGCTACCACATCTACATTCTTTTCCGTTATCTGTCGGTTGAGCAGCGTTGTGGTTGTGTTGATGCGGCTCATAAGTGTGTCAAGGCCGCAGAATGCCTGTGCCCGGGCGTTGAAGTCGCCGGTTTCGATCGTAGCCAGTGTCAGGCTGTCGGCCGACTGAAGGTGGGCTGTCGCGTCCGACATGGCCAGTTGATCCTCTCCCATCAGCCAGTTTAGGCGCGTGAGGTTGAGGTCGGCGTCAATATCACCGTTGCGTGGGTTGAACCGGCCACTGGTATATAGTTCCACGGTTCCGCTCATTGGCGATTGGCTCAGTTTCAGTGCTTCGAGATCGAGGTGGCGGATATCGCCCGACAGATCCCATTCATATCCATCACGGGTTATCCATGCCGTGAGGTCAGCATCGAGATCGGCCTCCGGATTTGCCGACACTATATGGCCTGTAAGCCTGCATGTGTCGATTGATGCTGTCAGGCTAACGTTGTTGAGCGCCTGTCCGTTGTAGCTGAGATGTTTGAGGTCAATGTCAGCTTTTGCCGATGTCGACCGTTTTTCCGGATCGTAGCCATGCCCTTTCACGGCTGCTGATGCTGTTATGTCAGATATGCCGAGTCCCGGTAGAAAACGCTGGAGGGGGAAGCTTGAGGTGTTGAGCGCGAGATCATACCCCTCGGCTTTCTGATTCCATTTTGCATCGAGCGCGAGTTTTCCTCCTGTTGTGGTCACGGCGACGTCGCCGTCGATCAGACCGGGTCGGTAGTCCACGGCTCCTTTCACGCTCATTGGCGGAATGTTGATCATTGCGGCTGTCTTTCTGTCAAGCATCTGATGTTTCAGGAAGTCCACGTTGCTGATACGCCCGTCAATATTCACGCGTCCGCTCATCCGGTTGAAATCCATCGGATTGGCAACCTGTCCTTCGGCTTCTATGGCAAACAGCCCGTTCATGGACGCTTTTAGTTGCTCAACGGTGAGTTCTCCTGTTGTGCCGTTGATATCCGCGTTGAGGTTTAGCACGGAATTGGGAGGCAATCCGTTGAACATCGCTCCGGCCGTCGGGAAGGCGGTTCCTATGTCGCTGATCGCCACCGATCCTGCGGCCAATAACCGCAGTGGAAGCGTCGGATCGGTTGTCATGTCGCCAAGTCCCATTGTGGCATCCAGCGAGAGGGCCGACCGCTGTGTGGCTATCTTGAAGTTTTCTGCGTGCATAGCTGTGGAATCCATCGCGAAGACCCCTGATGCGTCGAGGCTCAGTCCGCAGCGTTCGTTTAGCGAGAGATGTGTCAGTGGAACGCGTATTTCGGCTCCCCGGTTGTGGAACGAATCGATCTGGATTTTTGCATCCCCCACTTCTATATAGCTCATGTCGAGCCCGGGAAGCGGACGTATGCCGGCTTGGCCATACAGGGCGTACGGGGCGGCGATGTCGATCTTCCCGATATTGATATCCCACGGCTCGCTGCTCACCTCGGTCGTGTCAGTGGCAATGCTGTCGGGTATGGATGGCGATTTGTAGTTGGCGAGAAATTCAGCTGTCGGGGTAAGATATCTTGCCGTCAGGCTGTCCACGGTCAATGCTCCGGCCACTATGGATTTTTCGGCCATATTGATCTCTCCATTTTTCAGTCGTGCCGATCCGATATGCGTCAGCAGGCTGTCGATGGTCGGAAGCATCTGCATGTGGAAATTGATGTTGCGCAGTTCGATATCGGGTGCCGAGATCACCATCATGGTCTGTGTCGTGTCGGATGGTGTGGGAGGTGTGATAGTGTCTTTGAGAACGAGTGTCACGTCGGCGCCGTCGAGCAGTGTGCGCCCCACATTGATCCGTTCCATATTGAATTTGAGATCGGTGCCTTGGGTGGTGAACCGGTCTATCCTGGCTTTCAGATAAATGGCCGAATCTGGCGTGTTCAGTCGGTATGTCGCGTCTGCAAGCCGTGCTTCGTTCACGTCTATGGTGCTGTGGAGCAATGGCCAGAATGCAACGTCAACTTCTGCTTGTCGGGCGGAAATAAGTGTGTCGCCCTCCTGAGCCATCATAAGTCCTTGCAGTTCTACGGTCAAAGGGAATCGCAGCCTGAGTCTTTCAAGCTCCACATCCATTCCTGTGGCCTTCTCGATTTTGTTGATGGCGATATTCTTTGCTATGTCCTGGATAAACGGGATGTAGAGCAATGCCGGGATCAGGACAATCAGAGCGGCCACGGATATTATAATCCACAGCACGGTCTTTTTCAATATGTGTAGCCCTTTGCTTTTCACTGGCTTTTGAGTTGAAACGGGAGAGGTTGTGATGAAAATAGTTTTTTTACAGATGTAAAACGCCTTTCCCTCTGGAATTGTTTGGTGGCTATGAGAATCGTGGTGGCGCGGTGGATCAATACCACTGCACGCCGTTGGAGTACGAGGATCGCTTGTCGTATTTGAGGTCCGAAAGCATCGAGGAATTGACGGAGATGTGGAAGTTGTACGACTTGTATGGCCCCACCGGTACAAAGCTGGCTGTCATCGTGAAGCAGTGCAGGTCGCGCGAGATGTTGCAGTTCATGTAGGCAAGCTTGTGGGTGTCGAAGTTGTAGCTTGCCGTGAAACTGAAGTTCCAGTTTTTGGTTGGGCGTATGTTGCCCGACAGGCTGAGATTCTGGGTGATCTTCCCGTCATATTCCATCTTCTGTTTGTTGAATGCGCCGTAGCCGTAGCTCACGGAGTAATTGAGCGTCAGGCTCCACGGCACTTCCCATTTCATATATCCGTCGGGGTTGAACTGCATGTCGCCGTCGCCCGATTCGCCGCTGTCGTTCTGGGTCTCTCTACGCCCTCGCTGGCTGCGGTTGTTTGGATCGTCAGCCTCGCCGTCGGGGTTCTTGGTGTCTTTTTTGTTTTTCTTCTTGAATGTGTCGTTGTTGAACGTGTAGCTGAACGAGGTGCCGGTGCTTGACAGTCGTCCGAGTCCTTTGCCTACTTTCCAGCGCGGAACGTTGACCCTGACGGGATTTCCGGCGGAGTTGAGCTGATAGGTATACACATCCCACACTGCCGACAGGTTGAGGTTGAAGTTCTTGACGAGTCGCAGCATGATCGAGGTGTTGATATTGCTCCAGTTCAGTGAGTCGGCGGCGAAGTTGTAGCTTTGCGACACGGTGAAGTTCTCTATCAGCGATATTTTCTTCTCCCCGATGGAGTCATCTTCGGTTTTGACCTTCATCTCCAGGTTGTTGGCCAGTGCGAAGCTGACCATGCCTGTCTTGCCTTCGCCGGGTACGCCAAAGAGGCTGTTGGGGAACAGGGAATATTTTCTTGTCATCATCTCCCCGTTGACACCGGGATACTGATACGAGCCGTAGTAGCCGAAGAACGGGGAACTGAAGTCCGGCGAGCCGCTGAAACTTACGGTTGGGGTGATCACGTGACGGATCATCTGCACCTTCTTGCCTAAGAATCCTATCGGACGATAGAAGCCGTAGATCTTGGTGTCGAGAGATACGGATGCGTTGAAATCCCATACGTTGTAGAAGTTGTAGGTCGTGTCGCAGATCTCTCTGGCAGCGTTCGGATCCCACTGACGGCGCACTTTCGTGGTGTACATGCGGTCGGTCAGGTTGACGCTCGGCGTAAGGTTGAAATATTTGAACAGGTTGAATGTGGCGGAGATCGGAATGCTGTGGCGCATGCCGTTTCGCCAGTCCTTGATCAGACTCTTTTTGAAAAATTCGTCCTGTTTGGCAGTCAGTGAGTTGTTGAACTGACCGGAGTAGGACATGCGGATCTTCTCATACCATTTTTCCGCACCGACGGCATGCTTGCGCTTGAAGGGGTACACCTGCGACATTGTGATGGTCACGTTCGGGAACGAAACGGCGAGTGTCGAGTCCTGGCTGCGCTGGGCTATGTTGGCGGTTCCGGAGAACGACCATTTCGATCCCGGCGGACGATAGGTGAAGTTGACCGTCGAACTCTTGGTATTTTCTGTGAATGAGTTCGAATAGTAGCTGTTGAGGTCGTTGCGCGAATAGCCCGACGTGGTGAAGTTGACCGAGGCCGAGAAGTTGAATATCGGGTTGGCTTTCGAATCCTGGCTGTGGTTCCAGAGAACCTGGAAGTTGGTCTGTTTCGAGTAGTCGGGCAGTCCCTTGTCGCCGAGGATGGTTTTCAAAAATGATATGTTGAAATTGCCGGAATACTTGTAGCGTTTTATGTAGGCCGACCTTGCCTGAAGTCCCCACGAGCCTTTTGTGTAGATCTCGCCGGTCAGAGCAAGGTCTATGTTGTCGTTGATGGCGAAATAATATCCGCCGTTGCTCAGATAGAAGCCGCGGTTGTAGTCGTCGCCGAAGGAGGGGAATATGACTCCCGACGAATATTTCTCTGAGAAGGGGAAATAGCCGAACGGTACGGCAAGCGGAAGTGGCAGACCCTCGAGAACCATGTAGGCCGGGCCGGTCACAATGTCTTTCTTCGGGCGCACTTTGGCCTTGGTCAGGCGGAAACCGAAGTGGGGCTCTTCATGATTGTCGCAGGTGGTGTAGAAGCCGTCCTGGAGATAGAAGGTGTTTTCGTCTATCTTTTTCGATGTGCCGCCCGTCAGAAATCCTTCGCCCTGCTCGGTGATCACGTTGGTGATGAAGCCTTTCTCGGTCTTGAAGTTGTAGCGCATGGTCTCCGACTTGTATTCGGTACCCTTGTCGTTGAACACCGGGGAACCCTGGACATCGCCGATACTGTCGGTCGTACCCACGGCATAGACGGTGCTTTCGGCCATATCCATCTCTATGCGGTCGGCGTCGAGTTTTATACTGCCGTATGTAACCTCGCCCTCTCCGTAGATATAGGCTTTGCTCTGCCCGATCAGAACCATGGAGTCCTTGGCCACGATGTCCACAACGTTGTCCAGATCGGTCTTTACTCTCGAGATGCGTCGTCCTGTCGGCTTGGCTGCTACGGCTGTGTCGCCGCTGATACGGTGGCGGTTAAGTGACGCCATGTCTATGCTGTCCGATGCTGTGACGGGAGCCTGTAGGATAGGGGATGATATGCTGTCGGATGATGGCTTCTGAGGCTTGATGCTGTCGTTGGTGGCCGACGGGCGTGGGCGGCGCAGACGGCGGCTTTCTCTGCGTGCGCGTCGCGCTGAATCCTGCGCTGTCGTGGCTCTCGGTGTGAGATCACGGATGCTGTCGGCTCCTACAGGTATAGCTATATGCGACGCGGTGGCCTCCATGATGCCTCTGGATGCCGTTGCGCTCAGTGCCATGAATGCCACCATGGCTATGACTATATATAGATGAGTTCGCCTCAAGATTTGTGACAATGCGTATAATTCAATGCAAAGATACTATCATTAGGCGGATTTTTCCAACCTTTGATAGGGTTTTTAACGTTATAATGATTAGTTTTGATGATATTTGACCATTGAACACTGCGCAGATGGTTAGTTTTTGTGCAGATTCAGTGACTATTCAGTAAAGTTTTACTATTTTTGCACAACAACATAACCAATGATCATGAAAGAAGAATTGAACATCGACTGGGCGAAGCTGCCGTTTGGATATCTTCGCACGGACTATAATGTCAGAGCCACATTTTGCGATGGCAAATGGAGCGACATCGAAGTGTCTGACTCTGAAACTATCAATATTCACATGGCTGCCACGGCGCTCCACTACGGTCAGGAGATCTTTGAAGGTCTGAAGGCTTTCCGTGGTGTCGACGGAAAGATTCGTGTTTTCCGGATGCGTGATAATGCGCGTCGTCTGCGTGAATCGGCCGAGGGTCTGAAGATGCAGCCTGTTCCCGAGGATCTTTTCTGCGAGATGGTGAAGAAAGTTGTGAAGCTCAACGAACGCTTCGTTCCGCCATACGGAAGCGGTGCTTCGCTCTACATCCGTCCACTTGAGATCGGCATGACTGCCAGTGTAGGGGTGCGCACTTCCTCGGAATACCTGTTCATGATTCTTGTCAGCCCCGTTGGCCCTTATTTCAAGACGGGATTCGGTCTGACCAATATATGCATCATGCGTGAGTACGACCGTGTGGCTCCTAAGGGTACCGGACGTTGGAAAGTCGGTGGCAACTATGCTGCGAGCCTCGGTGCCGGCGAACATGCCCACGAGCTTGGCTACTCTGCGGTGTTGTATCTCGATCCGAAAGAAAAGAAATATCTCGACGAATGTGGCCCGGCCAACTTCTTCGCTATAAAGGACGGAAAATATATCACTCCGGCATCCGAATCCATTCTCCCCTCGATTACCAATATGAGCCTCCAGCAGATCGCCAAGGACATGGGTATTGAGGTCGAAGCTCGCCATATTCCTGTGGAAGAGCTTGCTGAGGTGCAGGAAGCTGCTGCCTGTGGCACGGCTGCGGTCGCTTCTCCTATCGGTGAGATCGACGACCTGGACAACGGCACAAAATACGTCATCGCTCGCGATGGAAAGCCGGGTCCCGTCACAACCAAGCTCTATAATGCTCTCCGCGCTATTCAGCTTGGTGAAGCTCCCGATATCCACGGATGGAACACGATTATCGAGTGATCATAGCCCCATCCTCTCTTATGGACTATCAGAAAATTATAGATAGATATTATGCCGCAGGATCTCCCCTGCGGCATATTTATATGACCCATTGCCGTGCGGTGGCCGACGAAGCTCTTGCCATAGCCCATCGTCTCGGACTCCCGATTCCCGACCAACGGATTGAAGCCGCCGCTATGCTTCACGATATAGGTATCTGTGAAACCCATGCTCCGTCCATTGAATGTCGGGGCGCTCAGCCCTATATCGCTCATGGCCTGATAGGTCGTGAGATGCTTTTGAAAGAGGGGGTGGATCCTGAGATTGCCGATGTTGCCGCGCTCCACACCGGTTCGGGACTGACTGCCCGGGAGATCGCGGATCAGAAGTTGCCGCTGCCGGCAATCGACCTCTGTCCTGTCACTCTGCTACAGAAATTGATCTGCTATGCCGATAAGTTCTATTCCAAGTCCGGATCCATGCAGCGCAAATCAATCGAAAAGGTGCGTGCGCAGATGGCTGCTTTCGGCCCTGCCTCTCTTGCTCGGTTCGAAGCCCTTCACAGCCTCTTCTCTCCGGCCTGATCAGTTGGTCTGCTCTTTGCTTTCCCTCTCTTGACGTTGGCGTTCTCTGCGCTTTAGCGACAGATGCAGGAGGAACACCACTATAAGCGTTGCGCCGATAATGCTGAAATAATAGAGATAATGTCCTGCAAAGAATTCTCCGCGGCCTATATAGGCCATCACTGCCAGATAGACGAGCAGAATCAGTGGAATGATTGTTGATCTTTTCATGGTTGCGAATTGTGTATGTCGTTTTAAGAATAAGTCATTATTGAGCCCCGGCAGTCTCATCCACGATGAATGGCGATGACTCAGGGTCAAACTGTCCCGACGACAGGTAATGATATAGATTCAGACACGCCCAGGCGTCGAGCGACGCATAATGTTGCTGTGCCGGTGTCAGCTCTGCCGCCTCCCAGTTGGTCAGGCGTTGCCCTTTGGAGATCCGTTCGCCGAACACTATGCCGTTGATCTTGGTCAGGCTCGCATCTGTGATGCCGAACTCTCTGACATACTCCTGGAGCTCTATGAAGCCTGCCGGCTCGAATTCCTCTATCTTGTGGAGACCATGGAAATCATCTTTGACCGACAGTCCTATTTTGATGATCGATTCGTTGGACAGAAAATCGCGCAGAGGCTCCATGAACCCTATCTTGTTGATGCGGAACAGGAAGCAGCTGTCCTCCGTGGAGATCTGCACCAGAGCCACTTTGAAGGCACAGCCTTTTCGGAAGGAGGGACGTGTCTCCGTGTCAAACCCTACCATTCTGCACCGTGAAAGATAGCGCAAGGCGGTGCGTGCGTCTGCCGCGGTTTCTATCAGATGGATATTGCCCTTAAATTCCGCTGCCGGCATTTTCGACAGTGTTTCCTTGGGGATCGAAAGCTTTATCGTTGTTTGATGCATAGCTTGGTGTGGAGGGGAGGGCTTAGAGTTTGTTTGCTTTTGACATGTTGGTATTTGAACTGGAGTTACTTTAGAGTTCTATCACCGGTATCTCGATGAACGCTGCCTCGGGAAATTGACGGCCTATATAGCGTTTGACAAATCCTCGGGTATCTTCCGAGATCACGGGATCTTTGTCGTAGTAGGAGTTGTATATCAGGCTGTGGAGCTTCAGTCCGCGCGATTTGATAGCCTCAAGCGACAGTATGGTGTGGTTGATCGAACCCAGACGGCTGTTGGTCACCAGTGCGACCGGAAGCTCTCGGCTTGCAGCATAGTCTATCGCGAAAAAGGTGTCGGTGATCGGCACCATAAGGCCACCGGCACCCTCTATCAGCACTATGTCGTGGCTCTTGGCCAGGGATGCCGTGGCGCGGTCTATTTCTCCGAGATCTATCTCGCGATGGTCAAGCGCGGCGGCAAGTTGTGCCGATGCCGGATAGCTGAAGATAACGGGAGCCGTGGTGTGGTCTATATCCTCGGGAAGCTGACCCACTCCCATTATGCTGCGGTGGATATCAATGTCCTCAGAGTAGTCTTCGCAACCCGTCTGGATAAATTTCTGTGTGATCACCCTTTTCCCCTCCGAGGCAAGCTGCCGCGCAAGGTAGCCGGTAGCATAGCTTTTGCCGGCATCGGTGTCTATTCCTGTGACAAATATGATTTCTGCCATTGTGTTAGCGTTTTTTTGCCGGTTTCTCATCGGCATAGCGGTTGGGGAATGTCAGGTGTTGGCGTGGACGCATCAGGGCGCGGACTATCAGGACAACTCCGGCAAGCACGAACGGGATGCTCAGACACTGACCCATGTTCAGTATCATGTCGTCTTCAAACGCCTCCTGATTATTCTTGATAAATTCGATGAAAAATCTCGAGAGGAACACTCCCACAAGGAACACTCCGAAAATCAGTCCCGGTCGTTCCTCACTGTTGCGTTTCCAGTACATCCACATCAGCAGGCCGAAAAGAGCGAAATAACACAACGCTTCATAGATCTGCGTCGGATGACAAGCTACCTCGGGATATAGCGCACGCCATTCCGCTGAATTGACAAACATCATGCCCCAGGGCAGATCGGTCGGGCCTCCGAAAATCTCGCTGTTGAACAGATTGCCAAGACGGATCAGGCCGCCCACAAGGGCTATAGGGATCACCAGACGGTCAAATGTCCACATCGGACTGCGCTTCGACGTGAACAGCGAGAATAGCAGCACGGCGATGATCACTCCGATCGCGCCGCCATGGCTGGCAAGACCACCCTCCCATACACGGATTATCTTCTCCGGATGAGCGCTGTAGAAGTCCCATTCATAAAAGAAACAGTGACCAAGGCGTGCCCCGATGATTGTGCCGCCCATAACCCACACCAGCAGCAGGCCGAGCCATTTCTCGGGCGCGCCTTCGTGGCGGAACATGCGTCCAACAATCTCGTAACCCATCAGAAATCCGATTGCAAACATCAGGCCATACCATCTGATAGTCACCGGGCTACTGATCAGATCGGGATTCATATCCCATATTATCGAACTAATTGTCATCTCCTATTTATTATCTAAGTGTCCGCAAATTTACGCATTTCTTTTCAGAGTATGTTTATTTTGACACAAGTTAATAATTGAACCGCTCTCTCTCACTCTCCCACACTCCCACTCTCTCACTCTCTTACTCTCCCAACAGTTGTGTCTAAAAAGGCGCACATTATTGTTGTTATTTTTCGACTTGATGAATAAATATATTGAAAAATTTGTGAATCAGCGTTTTATTTTCTAAATTGTAGCCGGATCAATATTCAGTACCATGAAAAAACTTATTAAAATACCGCTTGCACTTATCGTGGCTATAATGTTGTTCGGTTGCGAAACAGAGGAGGCCATTAGTCAAAATGACCAAAAAATAAATCTTTCCGATAATGATAAGGAGCAGTTGCCGGAAGTGTTGCGCCCTGTGCTTACAGCTGGAAAGCGTTGGATCAGTGATTCCTATTTCCAGTATGAAAAGGGTGTAAAGAAAACGAATGTTGTTTGCGGAGATACTGTTGTTGATGGCATTGCGGCCATGAAGACCGAAACATATCTGGATGGGATATATGTTGGCGAAGGAATGGCAATGCGAGAAGAAAATGGCTGTGTATATAAATTTTGGCCGGACAAGGAGTCCAAAGAATATTATGGTTGGGCGATGGCCTTCGACATGAATATGAGTGATAAAAGCACTTTCGGCCCTGAATATAATTTGGTGACAACCATCAGCCGTGGCACTATCACACTAATGGGTAAGAATCGTCGTGCGGTGAAAGTTTTTTACCCATATCATCGTACATTCGAATACCAATATGACTACTGGGTAGAGGGCATTGGGCCATTGTTGGGTGGTACTCCGGACTATTATTACTATTACCAAGTAAACGATGTTTTGCCAACCGGATTATATGGACCATTGTATGAACGTTTGCTTGAGTGTTACGATGGCGAAGATATGATCTATGACTATCGCGAATTCAAAGGTGATCAGGTTGATCTTGATGAGTTCGGTCGATTGTTGGATAACGCCTACATTGAGCAAAAGGTCTTTTAAATAAAGTTTTTTTAAGTAGATGATGTTGTAAAATTTCATATTCGGAGACCGCAGCTTGCCAGGGCTTGCGGTCTCCCCCTCTCTCACTCTCCCACTCTCCCACTCTATCCCCTAAACTCCAACCTCTATCCTCTTTCCGGAATAAACTCTCCATCCTGCCCAACTCATCGCTATCGTCATCAAAGGGCTCAGAATATTGAAAAGACAAAACGGCAGATAGGTCAAGGTTGCAACTCCTAAAACTGTCGATTGTGTCACGCCACACGAGTTCCAAGGGATAAGAACCGATGTCACCGAGATTGAATCCTCCAAGGTGCGGCTTAGCAGCTGTGGCTTCAGGCCGCGACGCCGGTAGGTGTTTTTGAACACGTTGCCGCCAACTATGATCGACAGGTACTGGTCTCCGGTGCAGGAATTCAGGAACAGTCCGCTTGCTGCCGTAGCTCCGACAACGCTTCTGTGGTGACTCAGACGCGAGGTGATTGTATGGGTGATCCGGCCGAGCATCCCCGTGGCTATCATAGCTCCCCCGAATAGCATTGCCGACAACACGAGCCACACCGTCGGCAGCATTCCTTCGATTCCGCCTGTGCTTATCAATGGATTAAGCATCGCGTTCCCCGTGTCGGGCGATGTTTCGGTCGCCAGCACCTTTATTGCCATGATCGCATTGTCGCCAAGGCTTTGGCTGTTTCCGGTCAGTTCGGATGCTATTTCGGGCTGGAACACCCATATTCCGGCAAGTCCGGCCAGCGATCCTATGGCGAGGGTTAATGTCGTGCCTATCCGGAGTGTGATCAGCAGCAGTGTGAGTGCCGGGATCAGAAGCGTCCACGGTGTGATGTTGAATGTCCTGTTCAGCGCCTCCACCATATCCTGTGACTGGCCGGCCTCGATCGGATCAATGGCGAATCCAACTGAAAGATACACTGTCAGGGCTATCAGCATCGCCGGCGCGGAAGTGAGCATCAGGAACCGTATGTGGCGTATCAACGGTACGCCGCATGTCGAGGCGGCAAGAACGGTGGTGTCGCTCAATGGCGATACTTTATCGCCGAAATATGCCCCGGAGATTATCGCTCCGGCTACCCAGCCTGCGCTGTAACCCATCACGGAGCCTACACCCATTAGTGCCACTCCGATTGTGGCTATCGTGGTCCATGAACTCCCCGTGACCACTGACACTGCCGCGCAGGTGGCGCAGCTCACGAAAAGGAATGTCCGGCTGTCGAGCATTTCCAGGCCATAATCAATGAGCGTCGGTACTACGCCGCTGAGCATCCAGGTTGCAGATAGTGTGCCTATGAAGATCAGTATCGGAACGGCTGGCAATATCTGTCGTGCGCTCTTCAGCATCCCGGGAAGATAACACCGGCGGCGGTTGGTGAAGAGAAGGCCAAGAGTGAGGCATACTATGGCTGCACCGCCTAAGATGTAGTAGCTGTAGTCCTGCACGGAGTCGGCTCCATGGATGGCGATTATTGTTATCAAGGTAGCCAGAAGAATGGCCAGTGGCGTAAGCGATAAAGGTAGCGACGGCTGGGTCGCACGTTTGATTCTTAAAAATTTCAAGGTTCAGTTAAATGAAAATATTGTGAATAAAAATCCAACTGCAAAGATAGTGAATATTTATTTAATTTCATGCCCTGTTATATAATTCGGCCATCTTTTTTGATTTTTTTGGATTCATTATCTCCCCGGGCTTCTATCCTCTCACCAATCTTTTCCGACATCGAAACTCGGACAGGCTTTGGCCGCGAACTCGTTGTGCCCATGCAGTGTCGCTCCGGGGTATCGCCCTTGAAGTTCGGCTACTAATCGTCGCAGAGCAGTGCGTTGTTGTGGGGTTCGTGTGTCTTTCGGCTTCATCTTTGCGTCGCAGCCTCCAACATAGCACACTCCGATCGAATCCCTGTTGTGTCCGCGGCAATGTGCGCCTATGTTTGCCTCTGGGCGTCCGGCGTTCACACTGCCGTCAAGCCCTATGAGGTAGTGGTACCCGATTCCGTTGTAACCCTGCTGGCGGTGCCAGCCGTCGATCTCTCTGACGCTCACCTCACGGCCCTCTGGAGTTGCCGAGCAGTGAATGATGATTTTGTTGATTTTTCTCATGGCGTTTGTGTTTTTCATGTTTGCGATTGATGCTGCAAAGTTACGCCATGATTTTGCCCTTTGCGTGCTTTTCTGCGCTTTTGGGCCGAAAAAAAATCAGTGGAGCGGAAAACGCGAGGTGGTCAGGACCTTGAATGTGGAGTCTGCCGTCGCTTCAACAAGCAGTGCGGATGCACCGGGGATGCTTTCGATCATCTTCATCGCTTTTTCCGAGGGCATAGCCATGCAGGCCGTGGCAAGTGCGTCAGCCGTCATGCACTCATCGGCTATCACTGTCGCGCTCAAGGTCTTGGTCTGTGCCGGATGGCCGGTTGCCGGATCAATGGTGTGCCATGTGCGGCCGGCCTTGGTCTCGTGATAGTTGCGGTAGTTGCCCGAGGTCGCTATTCCGCAGTCGGTGACCTCGATGACGGTCAGTGCCTGATGCGTCGGCTGTCCGTTGTTGGCTATCGGGGCATCGATCTGGATATGCCATGCTTCCCCTTTTGGATTTTTTCCGTGGAGTGCTATCTCGCCGCCTACCTCGATCATGTAGTCGTCAACACCATTGCGGCGGAACATCTCGCCGATCAGATCGCAGCCGTAACCCTTGGTGATGGCCGAGAAGTTGAATTCTGTTTCCGGTGAGCATTTGATCAATTCTGTCCCCTCAAGTCGGCAGCGGTTGATGCCGGTCAGCATCAGTGCGCTGTCTATCATCTCTTGTGTGGGCGGCTCGCTCGAGTTGTTGTAGCCGAACCCCCAGAGATTCACGAGTGGCGCAACTGTCGGATCAAAAGCCCCGTTACTCCAATGGTTGACAGTCTGCGAGGCAAGGAAAATCCGGCGCAGTAGCGTATCGGTCTGTGTCGATTCTCCACGGTTGATCTTGGAAATCAGCGATTCGGGATCGAAAGGCGATAATGACTGCTCCACAGTTTTGAATGTCGCTAATATCGAATCCGAGAGATCTGTGTCGGATGTGTAGGTGATGTTATAGCCTGTAGCCCAGATAGATCCTGAACATCGGCGCACTTCCTGCCGGTTGCCGCAGCCGGTTGCCGCTATCAGGATTATCGCTATGAAAAAATATAATCTCGACATGTTGTACTAACTTATGTAGGGCAAAAGTAGTTATTATCTCAGTGAATATCCCTATCTTTGGCAAAAAATAAATTAATCCGATATGAAACCTGTTTATATTTTTCTGGCCGACGGCTTTGAGGAAGTCGAGGCTCTCGCAACTCTCGATGTGCTCCGCCGCGGTGGTGTCAACGCGCTGACTGTCTCTATAATGCCTTCTCTCGACGTGACCGGCTCTCATGGCGTGACGGTCAAGGCCGATAAGATGATTTCTGATATCAGCATGGCCGACGATCCTGAATTCCTCGTCCTTCCCGGCGGCATGCCCGGTGCTTCCAATCTGGCTGCATGCAAGCCGTTGTGCGACATGCTCGTGGCTCAGAACGCACGCGGTGGAAAAATCGCTGCCATCTGCGCCTCTCCTGCTCTTGTGTTCAATCCGCTTGGACTGCTCAAAGGGCATAAGGCTACATGCTATCCCGGAATGGAGCCGATCGGGCTTACGGAAACCGAGATGACCGGTGAGCCGGTCGTTGTGTCCGGCAATGTGATAACCGGTAAAGGGCCTGCTTGCACTTTCGCTTTCGGTCTCGCTATCCTGACCGCTGTCAAGGATGCCGCGACTGCCGGACAGGTGGCTGCCGGTATGCTTCTGCAGCAGTAACAGGCTCCTCTTTGGAAATTTTTTATTGTGCAAGGTGATGATTATGGATTTCTTTTCCTAATTTTGTCGCCGAAAAATCCCATATATCCCTGCGATGATTAAGAATTTAGTGATAGTCGAGTCCCCTGCCAAGGCAAAAACAATAGAAAAATTCCTTGGCAAGGACTATAAAGTGATGTCGAGCTATGGCCATATACGCGATCTCCGTAAAAAGGATTTCGGCGTGGACATGGAGAGGCAGTTCGAACCCGAATATGAAATCCCGGCCGACAAACGGGATCTCGTAAAGGACCTGAAAAAAGCTGCCAAGGAGGCCGAGATGGTTTGGCTCGCTTCCGATGAGGACCGCGAGGGGGAGGCTATTGCATGGCATCTTTATGAGGTGCTTGGCCTCAAACCCGACAATACGCGGCGCATCGTTTTCCACGAAATCACGAAAAACGCTATCCTGAATGCCATCGAGAATCCTCGCGATATCGACATAAACCTCGTTGACGCTCAGCAGGCTCGTCGCGTGCTCGACCGTATTGTTGGATTTGAGCTTTCGCCGGTGCTCTGGAAAAAGATCAAGCCGGCTTTGTCTGCCGGCCGTGTCCAGTCAGTTGCCGTGCGCCTGATTGTTGAGCGCGAGAATGAGATCAAACGTTTTGTCGCCGAGCCATATTTCCGCGTGACGGCGGTGTTCGAGGATGCGCAAGGTCGGCCGGTAAAGGCTGAGTTGCCCCATCGTCTCCCCGATGAGGCGGCCGCAAGAGCTTTCCTGGCTGATTGTGCCGAGGCGGCCTACACGGTTACCGATGTGTCTGTCAAACCCCTCAAAAAATCTCCTGCTCCTCCGTTCACTACCTCTACTCTTCAGCAGGAAGCATCGCGGAAACTGGGATTCACCGTGTCGCAGACAATGATGGTCGCGCAGCGGCTGTATGAAGCCGGACATATCACTTACATGCGTACCGACTCGCTCAATCTGTCTTCGCTTGCTATCGGCACTATCTCGGCTGAGATAAAGCAGAATATGGGAGAGCAATACCTCAAGGTGCGCCACTATCACACTCGCTCAAAGGGCGCTCAGGAAGCTCACGAGGCCATCCGTCCAACATATATCGACAAACATGAGATCGACGGCACCGCTCAGGAAAAGCGTCTGTATGCGCTGATCTGGAAGCGCACTATCGCTTCTCAGATGGCCGATGCCGAGATCGAGAAGACAACCGTCGAGATAACACCCTCGACACGCTCGGAACATTTTACGGCTGTCGGTGAGGTTGTACGTTTCGATGGCTTCCTGCGTGTCTACAGTGAAGGATCCGACGATGCGCAGACCGACGACAACGCATCTTCCGTTCTCCCTCCCGTGGAGCGTGGCGATAGTCTGTCGGCGGCAAAGATTACGGCGGCCGAACGCTACACTCAGCATCCTCCGCGCTTCACCGAGGCTTCACTCGTCAAGAAAATGGAGGAACTCGGCATCGGACGTCCTTCAACCTATGCCCCGACAATCTCCACAATCCAGCAGCGTGAATATGTGGAGAAAGGCGACCGCCCGGGTGAGACCCGTCCGTTTGTAACCCTGACTCTCTCAAATGGCAAGATAACGTCGCAGACCTCTGAGGCTTCTGTCGGGTCCGACAAGGGTAAACTTGTCCCGACCGACACAGGCGTTGTTGTCAACGACTTCCTGACAGAATACTTCCCCAATGTGCTTGATTTCAATTTCACGGCCGATCTCGAACAGCGTTTCGACCTCGTGGCCGAGGGTAAGGCAGCTTGGCAGAAGGAGATAGGCGATTTCTATCAGGTGTTCCATCCTGAGGTGGAGAAAGCTAACGATATGCGTCTCGAGCACAAGGTTGGAGAGCGTGTCCTCGGTGTGCATCCAGAGTCCGGAAAGACTGTTTCCGTCAAGATCGGACGTTTCGGTCCGGTGGTTCAGATCGGCGACAGCGGTGCTGAAGAGAAGCCGCAGTTCGCATCGCTTCAGAAAGATCAGTCGGTGTTCGACATAACGCTTGAGCAGGCTCTGAAACTTTTTGAGCTTCCACGTCAGCTCGGCGAATTCGAGGGCGCAGAGGTGAGCGTCGGTGTCGGTCGTTTCGGCCCTTACGTGAAGCATGCCGGCAAATTTGTCTCCATTCCGAAAGACATGCAGCCGCTCGAAGTCACTCTTGAAGAGGCTGTCGACCTGATAAAAGCCAAGCGTGAGGCCGATCTCAACAAGATTGTAAAGACATTCCCCGAGGATCCGGAAATGCAGATCCTCAATGGTCGTTTCGGTGTCTATATCGCATATAAAAAGCAGAACTACAAGATCCCCAAGACCGTGACCGATCCTTCTGCTCTGACCCTCAAACAATGTTTTGAGATCGTCGACTCTCAACCACAGAAGCCTCGTCGCGTTGCTTCGCGTAAAAAGAAATAATTCTGCTAATTCCAGCTGACTATGCCACGTTCAAAATCATCCGCTCCCGATAAGGGGAAGAAACCATTCGGCGCTTTCAAGCCCGATGTAATAAAATCATTTCCGGTGGAATCCCCGGCCACTCTGTTCGATTTCGTTCAGGCCGCCTTGCCGGAGATCAAGCGCACGCGTCTCAAGCAGATGCTCGCCCATAACCAGATTGCTGTCGGTGCAGTGCCGCAGCGGCAGTTCGACTTTCCGCTCAATCCCGGCGATCTTGTGCGTGTCAATTTTGTGCGTGAGTTCAAGGTGTTCAGCAACCGTCGCCTTAAGATCGTTTATGAGGACGATGATATCATAGTTGTCAATAAAGGCTACGGCCTCCTTTCCATGGGTAATGACAAGGTTAGCGAGGGAACTGCTTATTCGATTTTGCGTGAATATGTCAAGTGGTCAAATCCTGCCAACAAGATTTTCATTGTGCACCGTCTCGACCGCGACACTTCCGGGCTAATGATGTTTGCCAAGACTCAGCAGGCAAAGGAGCGCATGCAGCACAACTGGAACAATATGGTGCTCAACCGCAAGTATCTTGCCGTTGTTGAGGGCGTGCCTGAAGAGGAGGTAGGAACGATAAGATCATATCTTGTGGAGAACTCGCAATATGAGGTCTATTCAACCGACGACCCTGAGAAGGGGCAGTTGGCTGTGACTCGTTACCGGACTCTTTCCTCCGGACGCAATTTCGCGCTGCTTGAGGTGGAACTTGATACCGGCCGCAAGAACCAGATCCGCGTCCACATGAAGGATCTCGGTCATCCTATCTCGGGCGACCGCAAATATGGAGCCTCGCCGAGCCCCATCCACCGGCTTTGTCTGCACGCCCAGACCCTCAGATTTGTCCACCCCGTTACCGGCAAGGAGATGTCGTTCTCAACCCACATCCCGGCCTCTTTCTCGTCTCTCGCACGTCGTTGACCGGTAAATATCTGACCCATAGTAAAAACCGACGGGAAATATCTCTTTGTGATATTTCCCGTCGGGCTGTTTATGGGGATTGATTGTCAGATGTTCAGATATTCGCGGAGGGTGTTGACATATTCTTCAAAGGCCTTGCGTCCATGATCTGTGACGCTGCAAACCGTCCGTGGTTTCTTTCCAACGAATTCTTTAGCCACTGAGATATATCCGGCAGTCGACAGCTTGTCGATCTGCACGCTGAGATTCCCTGCGGTGGAGTCTGTTTTCTCCTTGAGATAGACAAAATCCGCCTCGTCGACATTCATGAGAATGGACATTACCGCAAGACGGAGTTGCGAATGCAACAGCGGATCAAGTTCTTTCATTTTTCCTGTGCTTTTATTTTTCGCGAGATGATGAATGCCGGAACTATGAACATCAGCAGGAAGCAGAGAATGTAGAGAGGCACTACCCAGCTGTAGTATAGCGGAATCTGGCATATATTGCAGACAATGATGGCAAAGCCGGAGAAGATGGAGAAAAGGCCGCCGAACACATACGAGTTCTCGCGCAGAAGAAATCCACTTGTCATAGCGCCGAAGCCAACTATGATGAATGCATAGTAGAACATTGCAAGCCATGCCTGGGGATAGCCGCATTGCTGGGCTATGAAACAGCCTATGGTAAGCCCCATGGCTATATACCCTACGCTTTTCCATATCGACTCGCTGACTTTGTCGAGATAGCTCTTTGTCATGCTTTTGTTCCTGTCATTCTGAGCCATGAGTATGTTTGTCGGAATCCCGATGACAGGGATGGCGAACCAAATGAAATTATACAATGGATTATGGGTGGTGGACAGCAGTGCCCATGCTGCGATGGCGGTGACAATTGTCAGGACTGCCCACATTACCGATATCCGTAGATCGGGAGTGGCAACTCTCCGTTTTGTGTTTTGGATCATGGATGTTATCAGTTCCATGCTCTCCTGTGGGGTTAATTTTTTCTCGTCCATAATCAGAGTTTTTTTGATTCGTAAATAGGTTTATTTTATAAACCATTGGCTGATAAAAAAAGAGCGATCGCGCGTTTTCACTCCTTCATGCTTGCAAATGTAATCAAGTTTATTTTATAAACCAAACTTTCCTGCAATCTTTTCAAAAAAATCTGCAAGCATGCAGTCATGCTACATTATTATATGGGCTTAAGATATGTCGACTTATCAATCAGGGAAATATTGGCGACATTGGCTTAGAGGAAATATGCTGTAAAACACATTTCGCAGATTTGAGTTATTAAAGATTAAATAGTAAATTTAGGGAGAATATGAGAAAGGTACTGTTTATATTGATTTCCATTTTTATTCAGTTGTCTATACAAGCACAATCAAAGACAGCTGAGGATTATTATATTTCAGCTTTTAATGAGATGTCAGGTATGCTTGCTGGACGAGATAGTCTGTCAATAAAAAGAGCTGTGTTTCTTGCGGAATGGGCATATTTTGAAGGAAAATTGGATTATAAAACAGATTTTTGCGATGAGATTGATCGGATAACGAAATTTATCCGATCTGTTTATGCGGTAAATAGACTCCATACATACAAAACAGGAATGCAGATGGCTATCAGTTCATATATGGTAAATCCATTTTCCGGGAATAATTATACTCCATACACCTATGATTATGATACATTCTCAGTTGATGACGAGCCTTGGGATCGCCAATTTGTCTCCAGGACGCTAAAAACGCATAAAGGGCAGTGTCGTTCTCTTCCTTGGATGTATAAAATCCTTGCAAATGAATTAAGTGTTAATGTGTCAATAGCTCGCGCTCCGCGCCATAGTTATATCATGTATAAAGATGAGGATAAAATTACGCCGGAAGAATGGATAAACCTTGAATTGACTAGCAATCAGATGCAGCCATCATGGTGGATTAAGCAGGATTTTGAGATATGTGATTCTGCGGTAAATGCAGGAACTTATATGACTCCGTTGACAGACATTCAGACAGTTGCCTGTCAAATGGCTGATCTTGCCTTTGGATATTACGAAAAATTTCAGCGGTATGATGAGTTTACCTACTATTGTTCAAGCAGATCATTGGAGTTCTATCCGATGAATCCTAATGCTTGGATAATACGAGGTAGATCATTGGAGCGAATAATTCATGATTACCTTATGAAAAACAATAATATAATTGATGATTATTGTGCTCATCTAATTGAGTTAATGAACGATACAAAATTGAGGTTTGATAAAACGTATATGACAGAAGAAACCGAAGAAATCAGAGAACGTCGAAAACAACAAACGATAGAAGTTCAAAAATATATTCAATAAAAATTATTGCCAAAATGAAAAAGATTCTTTTATTATTAATGTTAATTATGCTTTATCCGATTGGTGCTCTGGCATATACTAATTTTTCATCATATTCATATTGTGGTGGAGATCCCATAAATTGTATTGATCCGACAGGTAAAGATATTGTCATCTTGAATTATGGATACGATCTATCTCATCAGCATTTAGCGATGTTGATTCAGAATGAGGATGGTAAATGGCAATATTATTCTGTGAATGGTAACAACATGTATATGTCCGGTTATCACTCAGGCGGACGAAAATTCAATGATGTCGCAGTTGGCTCATGGGATTCGCCTCAAGAATTTTTAGATTCATCATATAATGTTCGAACGAATGATAGCAAGGATGATAAATCTAAGAATCATTTTGGCTTTTCAGAGGGCTATCAGATTTCTACCACACCGGAACAGGACGAAATAATGAGAGATAGCTTTTCAACGACAGCCGAAACTGAATACGATGTTTTCAACAATAATTGTGCTACCGCCGTACAAAAAGCAATGGTAGAAGCTGGTATTCCCGTTTCGGAACCCACGATGGAGCCATCCTATATTCCAATGTCAACTCAATTTGGTGTTGTTGATGTATTCAATGGATATCAGATGAAATGCGATATCAAAATGATGCCAAGTTCTGCTTTTCAGTCCATTATCAAATTCAATCCATCCGGTCAATTATTGCAAAAAAAATAAAAGCATAACGTAATATGATAAACGTGAAAAAGAGAAGAAACAAAAGTATTCTAACTATACTCTCATATCTATACCTCTTCGTCGGTTATTCATATATTATCTATTATATTTCATATTATATTCGTATTGCAAATAAGCCCGAGGGATGGGTATTTATGCTGTTCTATGCGTTATTATGCTTTGGTGTGTATGTGGTTATAAATCATATTTTTATAAGAAAAATAGTTCCAAATAAATTATTGATAATTATTGAAGTGTTACTATTTGTCGCTATGTTAATTCTGGTAATTAGTGACTTGAGGTATGAGGTTTATCGACACCTCGAATACATCCAGAGGACTATGCCCCTTACTACTGCCCCCTGAGAGATAAATGAAAAAAACAGTTTTAATATTGCTGCTTATTCCCGTATTTCTTTTTATGAGTTTCAATATGGGTGCTGGTGGTGTGAAAAATGTCATTGATGATAATTCATGCAGTTCGTTATACCTTTTGCCGGATTCAGTTAAAGAGCTTGTCTCCAATAGAAAATACATGATATACGATTATGGCCATCATGGTAGTAGGTGGTGTTTGATATATGAAGAAGGAGGCTCATTTATTTTTAAAATAGGATCTACACGAAATGAACGTCCAAATTTGGTTTCCCAAATAGACACAGACCGCCTTATTCGTACCAGTGCATCCCAATGCTCGACAACACGTTCCGTTGTCAATTTTCTTGCTCGATGCGGAACAAATATGCGCGGAGGTAGCGGATAAGTCGTGGAATTTTGCTAATTTTGCATGCAAGTTATCACAACTTGTAATTCTCTTCCGAGCTATGAACCAGAACAGCCTCGTGTCAATTGATGATATCTCGCGCGACGATATCCTCGACCTTATTGAAAGAGCTCGTTACTTTGAAGAGCATCCCAACCATAAAATCCTCGACGGAAAGGTTGTGGCCACGCTTTTCTTTGAGCCGTCCACGCGCACCCGCCTCAGTTTTGAAACCGCAGTAAACCGTCTCGGCGGTCGTGTGATCGGATTCTCCGATGCTTCGACCACCAGCTCGTCAAAAGGGGAGACCCTCAAGGACACGATCAAGATGGTCAGCAATTATGTTGATCTGATCGTGATGCGCCACTATCTCGAAGGAGCGGCGCGATATGCCACTGAGGTGACCGATGTTCCGGTTATCAATGCCGGAGATGGTGCCAACCAGCATCCGTCGCAGACCATGCTCGACCTCTATTCTATCTCCAAAACGCAGGGAACACTTGAAAATCTCACGATTACGATGGTCGGCGACCTGAAATATGGCCGTACTGTCCATTCACTTCTGATGGCCTTGAGATATTTCAACCCCACATTCCGCTTCGTTGCCTGCGAGGAATTGCGCATGCCTAAGGAATACCGCGACTTCTGCGATGCCAATGGCATCCGTTACACCGAGCATACCGACTTCTCGCCGGTGGTTATCAACACGTCCGACATCATCTATATGACCCGTGTGCAGCGCGAACGTTTCGCCGATATAATGGAATATGAACGTGTCAAGGATCTGTACACCCTCCGCGCCGACATGCTTGCCGATGCAAAACCGTCGATGCGTGTGCTGCATCCGCTGCCCCGTGTCAACGAGATCGCACAGGATGTCGACAACGACCCGAGAGCTTACTATTTCGATCAGGCCCGGAACGGTCTTTATGCCCGTCAGGCCATCATCTGCCGTGCACTCGGCATTGATATCTACAGCTATGACAAAGGAGAATAAAGAACTTGCCGTCGCCGCTCTGCGTTGCGGAACCGTGATCGACCACATCCCGGCCGATGTGCTTTTCAAGGCCGTTAAGATTCTTGGCATTGAGAAGATGACTACAAATGTGACCATCGGCAATAATCTGTCGAGCCATCGTCTCGGAAAGAAGGGCATCATAAAGGTGGCCGACGTGGAATTTCCCGACGATGTCCTGAACCGCATTGCCCTGATCGCGCCGCATGCCAATATCAACATTATCCGCGACTATGCCGTGGTGAAGAAACTCCCTATCAAGCTCCCCGGGGAGATTGTGGGTATTGTAAGATGCGGAAATCCGAAATGTATCACCAACAACGAGCCGATGCGCACGCGCTTCACGGTTGTTGACCGCGATGATGTGACCATTCGTTGCCATTATTGCGGACAGACCGTCAAGAGCGGAGAGGCAATCATTGACTGATGAAACAGGAGTGGAAACCGGGAACAATGGTCTATCCGCTGCCGGCGGTGCTCGTGACATGCGGCACTGCGGAGCGTAGCAATATGCTGACGGTGGCGTGGACCGGTACGGTATGCACAGATCCGGCCATGCTCTATATCTCTGTGCGTCCCGAACGTCATTCCTATGCCTTGATAAAGGAAAATATGGAGTTTACCGTCAATCTGACCACTGAGAGCATGGCACGTGCCGTTGATTGGGCCGGCGTAAGATCCGGACGTGATTACGATAAATGGGCTGAGACAGGGCTGACTCCGGAACCGGGACATAAGGTGGCCTGTCCGGCTATCGCCGAATCGCCGCTGAGCATCGAATGCCGTGTGCGCGAGATTGTGAGCCTCGGTAGCCACGACATGTTTCTGGCCGAGGTCCTCTGTGTGTTGGCCGATGAATCTCTGATGGATCCGGAAACCGGTGCTTTCCAGCTCGGTAAGGCCGGACTGATCAATTATGCCCATGGCAACTACTATGCCCAGGGCGAACATATAGGACGCTTCGGATGGAGTGTGAAAAAGAAAAAATAAATATCCAACATTATAACACATAAGTATTTTATGCAAACTGATAATCAGATCTTCCAGTTAATTGACCGTGAGTATCAACGCCAGAAAAAAGGTATCGAGCTGATCGCCTCCGAAAACTTCGTAAGCGAAGAAGTGATGCGTGCTATGGGCTCTTGCCTGACAAACAAATATGCTGAAGGCTATCCCGGCCACCGTTACTATGGCGGCTGTCAGGTGGTGGACGAAGTTGAGCAGCTGGCAATCGACCGCGTAAAGGAGCTGTTCGGTGCCGCTTATGCCAATGTGCAGCCCCACTCCGGCGCACAGGCCAATATGGCTGTGTTCATGGCTTGTATGAAACCGGGCGACAAGTTCCTCGGCCTCAATCTTGCTCATGGCGGACACCTCTCCCATGGTAGCCCTGTCAATTTCTCCGGTCTTGTTTTCCATGCGCTGGAATACAATGTCGATGCGGAAACCGGACTGGTTGACTATGACCAGATGGAGGAAGTGGCTCGCCGCGAACGTCCGAAACTGATTATCGGTGGTGCCAGTGCTTATTCCCGTGAGTGGGACTATGCCCGTATGCGCCGTCTGGCCGATGAGATCGGTGCTATCTTCATGGTCGATATGGCTCACCCTGCCGGTATGATCGCAGCAGGATTGCTCGATAACCCTGTCAAGTATGCCCATATCGTGACATCCACAACCCACAAGACTCTGCGCGGTCCCCGTGGCGGTATCATTCTGATGGGTGAGGATTTCGAAAATCCGTGGGGCAAGACAACTCCCAAGGGCGTTGTGCGCATGATGTCGTCGTTGCTCGACTCTGCCGTGTTCCCCGGTGTGCAGGGAGGTCCGCTTGAACATGTAATAGCCGGCAAGGCTGTCGCTTTCGGCGAAGCTCTCCAGCCTCAGTATCGCGAATACCAGCAGCAGGTGAAGAAAAACGCCGCTGTAATGGCACAGGCTCTCATGGATAAGGGCTACAAGATTGTCTCAAACGGTACGGACAACCATTGTATCCTCGTCGATCTACGCACCAAATTCCCCGATCTTACCGGTAAGGTGGCTGAGCGTGTGCTCGTCGAGGCCGACATCACTGCCAACAAGAACATGGTGCCCTTCGATTCACGCTCTCCGTTCCAGACCTCAGGTATCCGTCTCGGAACTCCGGCCATCACCACCCGTGGTGCCAAGGAGGATCTTATGGGCGAGATTGTGGAGATGATCGACATGGTACTCGCAAATCCTGAATCTCCCGAGACCATCGCGGCCGTTCGCGAGAAGGTCAACCGCACAATGGAGGCATATCCAATGTTCGCATATTGATTACCAACATTATAAAACGTATCTATGCAGCTATCCTCAAAGATTTATGCTGTAGCACTGACTGCCGGAGCTTTTTCATTGGCCCCGGCAGTCAAGTCTCAGTCTCCTGCTAAACAGCAACGTCCAAACGTGATCCTCATATATGCCGACGATCTTGGCTTCGGGGATCTTGAGTGCTATGGCGCGAAAAACGTGAAGACTCCGGCTGTAAACCGTCTTGCCTCTGAGGGCACGCGCTTCACCAATGCACATGCCGCTGCCTCCACGAGCACCCCCTCGCGCTATGCCATGCTGACCGGACAGTATGCCTGGCGTCGCCCCGACACCGATGTGGCTCCCGGAAATGCCGGTATGATTATCCGTCCGGAGCAGTACACAATGGCCGATATGTTCAAGAATTCCGGCTACTCAACGGCGGCTTTCGGTAAATGGCATCTCGGTCTGGGCGACAAGACCGGTGAACAGGACTGGAACGCGCCGCTGCCTTGCGGCCTGGCTGATATCGGATTTGATTACTCGTATATCATGGCGGCGACCTCGGATCGCGTGCCGTGTGTTTTCATCGAAAACGGTATGGTGGCCAATTATGATCCGTCGGCTCCAATCTATGTGGACTATGAAAAGAACTTCCCGGGAGAGCCTACAGGGCGAGATAATCCGGAACTGCTCTATAATCTCAAGCCGAGCCATGGCCACGATATGTCGATTGTCAACGGCATCTCCCGTATTGGATATATGAAAGGCGGTGGAAAGGCTCTGTGGAAAGATGAGAATATTGCTGATTCCATCACGGAACATGCCATTGAATACATGCGTGACCATGCGTCGGACGGCAAACCGTTTTTCATGTATGTCGCCACAAACGATGTCCATGTTCCGCGTTTCCCCCACGAACGTTTCCGTGGGAAAAATCCGATGGGGTTGCGCGGTGATGCTATCGTGCAGTTCGATTGGACCGTTGGCCGGATTCTCGACGAACTCGACAGCCTTGGTCTTGCAGAGAACACTCTCGTGATTCTTTCAAGCGACAATGGTCCCGTTGTTGATGATGGTTACGACGATGGCGCTAAAGAACTGCTGGCCGGACATTCGCCGACGGGAAACCTCCGCGGTGGAAAATACAGCGCATTTGAGGGTGGGGCACGAATCCCGATGATTGTCCGCTGGCCGGGCAAAGTGGCCGAAGGAGAACAGTCCGACGCGCTGATATCCCAGGTGGACTGGATGCAGTCATTGGCATCGTTGATAGACGCCCGTATGCCTCTCGGTTCCGCGCCCGACAGCCGGCAGCAGCTCGACGCGCTTATAGGTGCCGACAAAGCAGGTGCGCCATGGGTGATCACGCAGGCCTACAACAAAGCATTGACCTTCCGTACTGCCGACTGGACCTATATCGAACCATCGGCAGGGCCGGCAATTGTCCCATGGGGCACTGAGATAGAGACCGGATCGCTCAGCGAGCCTCAGCTCTATAACAATGCTTCGGATCCATTGCAGACCACCAACGTGGCTTCCTCGAACCCCGAAATCACCGCCACCCTCGCGTCACAACTCTCCACCATCCGCTGATACCGGAGGGTGGCCGTAGGATGCCTCCTGCTCGAATACGCAGCCTTGCATCTCATTCTGCATGGTGATTGAGTATACGGACTGTACCTTCTTCTTCAACGTGTTTCTATTCGTTCCATCTGATGCTTCAAAGGCTCGCTGCATGGAGTTCGCGATGTGCCACATTAAAACCGGAGGAACAGCATTGCCGATCGCTTTATACTGGCGTATGTCCGAAACGACGTCAAGGCGGAATGAGTCGGGAAATGATTGGATGCGTGCGGCTTCGCGGCAGGAGAAACGCCGGAACCGGTTCCCTATGCGTAGTACGGGATCTGTTGAATTCAGGCTCACCTTGGCGAGATGAGCGCTTATAGTATTACATGCCTGATCAGGATCCTGTGCTCGCCCTTTGTTCATTTTTTCACGTACAGCCATCATTCCTGCCACAGCTTTATCGCTGAAATATAATTTTTCATTGAGATCCTGTGTGGGATCGAGAACATCACGTAGGATTGATGTAGCCGGTATATAGTGTGAAAATTTGAAATTGTCTTCATCAACCTTATCTCTGAATCCGATTATGATGACGCGTTCCCTTTTTTGAGGAACGCCAAATCTTGATGCGTTCACAAGATAGTATTGCACCCGATACCCGGCTTCGGAAAACTCATGCAGGATCATGGGGAATGCTCTTTTATTGTTTGCCGATAGCAGCCCTTTTACATTTTCAGCAATAAAAGCGCGAGGTTTCTTTTGTTTGAGGATTCTGACCATTTCGAAGAAAAGCATTCCCCGTTCATCTTTATATCCGAGTCTTGGCGGATTCTGGGCTGATATTGAAAAAGACTGGCAGGGGAAACCACCGACGAGAATATCGAAGTCTGGAATTTCATCGGGAACAATATCACGTACATCTCTGACTTCGCATGGGTGTGTGAAGTTGGCGTTATAGATCTGTGTGCAATATTTGTCATTGTCTACGGCATATACAATATCGAAATTTGAACGCGGATATGATGTGCCGAGAAATCTGAAATCTCCTAAGATTCCCAGATCCATACCTCCGCAGCCGCAGAATAATGATGCTACTTTCAGTCTTGCCATACCAGCAATGGTTCGGTTTTGAATTTTGATGCGTCAAAAGTTATTTCCATACCGTTGCGCGGAACTGCTTCTATCTGATCTCTTTTGTAAAGTGCTACAGGATTTCGGAGGACATAGAGCGTTTTGTCATTCGCACTGAGCATCAGTCGATAGATGCAATAATGCTCTCGGGTAGTATTGGCTACATCCCATTCATTGGGTGACATGTGAAACCCGAATAGCTTGATCTTTTGCTTGCTGATGGTGGTCTTGACCTCGATATAGCGATGATCGCGTGTTCCGTCACCTTCAAGGCTGTCTATGTCATAACCCGGATGATATGACGGACTGTCCACGATTGCTATCCTATGTAGCATATCTTCGTAGCCAGCAAGTTTCAGGCGCATTCTTTCGTGTGAATAAATTATGGATTCTCCGATATTTCCTATATCCTTTGTGGTAGTATTGTCATTGGTGAGGATCTCAGAGATGCGTTGGTCAATTAAATCTATGATTTTTGTATCTGTAAGCAGAGCTGCCACATCTGTCTTGAATTTGTCCGGATCGAAAAGGGATTCGACATAAGTGAACCAGTCTGCTTCTACCGGTGCGAGCATGGATGGCTTCAGATTCTCTTTTCCATAGAATGGTTCGTATCCGGAAAAATATGAATTGTCGGTTACGAATGCTGATATGGAGTTCAGTTCGTTCGGCTTAAGTATGAAATAACCATCCATACGCTTTTCCAGAAGCGAGGCATATTCCATGTAATCAAGAACGTCGCCGGCATATCGGGTCACATCCCCTTTTGACCGGGGCTTTCCGGCTGAACTGAAATTACGTTTATCTGTCTTGTCAAAATATTTCAGTTTGTTACGGCGATTGTGGATAATGGTCTGAGCCACTTCCCTTGGAGTGAGCAATCCGGATGTGACTCTGAGATCATTGAATATGCAATATGTGGCTTCTTCATCGTTTATGCTCATTTCTTTGTTTTCAGCCGACATTATTTTGTTGCCTTCAAGCAATACCTGTAGAATGAATTGTGCAGGTTTGAAGCGTATGCCATTCTTAATCAATTCAATGTTGTCCTGCGTTTTTATATGTCCTCCGGGAAACTGGAATGACAGCATGATGAATTTGAAGAATTGTGTCAGATCCTGATTCTCGTTAAGAAAATGAGCCAGCTTTGATGTTTTTGTCAGTTTTGATTTTTTATCTTCAATATAAAAAGCGCATAATGCTGATATCTCGGTCCGCCAATTGTCTATGGTTTTCTGTGTTAGACTTGCGTTTCCCGGAAATAAGCGGATCGCATTATTCAGAGCGGCTTTATAGGTGGCGCAATCGGAGTCCGGTGTCTTGCAGCATTCATTGGCAAAATACAGGAGCACATTTTCAATATCACCCTTGAATCTGGGGCGCACGAAATGGATCCGTAAGAAGTACTCGTCAGGAATTTTATAGAAATTGATCATGAGAATTAAAGTTGTTTAAGGAGAGATTCCGCGATGGCTTCACTTAATAGAGGGGGCACGGCGTTACCTATCTGTTTAAGCTGGCTTGTGCGGCTGCATAAAAACACAAAATCATCCGGAAATGACTGGATACGGGCGCTTTCACGGGCTGTCGGAATGCGGTTGTATGAGTAGTGGAAATGATGGCGGTGTCCTGTGTCGATTGTGAAACTCGGCTTCTCGCTGTTCAGACGTGTCCAGGCAATGTGTACTTTGCGTGTAGACTGTAATTCCGGTGGAAGATCTTTGTAGTTTCCTCCATCCGGAACCTTTGAGATTATGTCGATGGTTTTCTGATTGTGGATGGTGGGTTGATGATTGAATATCCCGGTTGAATTCTCGCGCATTAGTTTCTGATATTCAGAGTCACATTCCTTGGGATATTCGTCGCCATCGGTCACACCGCATTCAGGCAAATCCGATAATGCATCCTTGGCTGTTATTTTGGGCGTCTCATACGGGAGTGGGAACGAGAATTTATGACCGTTTCTGAAACCTACAAAAATCGCACGCCGCCTGTTTTGTGGGACACCGTAATCGGAGGCTGTCATAATCTTGTATTCAACCTGATAACCGATTGCTGAGAAGTCGGAGACTATGGAGTCACGTATGATGCCATTCCCGATCGATAGAATGTTAGGAACGTTCTCAAGGACAAATGCCTTGGGCTTGAAGTGATCTACGAACTCCACGAACCGTTTGTAGAGTTTGTTCCGATTGTCGTCGACAATGCGTTTCCCGGCCACTGAGAAACCTTGACATGGAGGGCCTCCGATTATTACGTCTATACGTTTGTTATCCAGAAGTCGGAGTGTATCCTTGGGGTCAAGGGTTGATAAGTCGGCTTGAAGAGTTCTGCTATGTTTATGGTTGTGGGAAAATGTCAGCAATGCATCCTTCCAGATATCAATACCAAGCAGGATATTGAATCCGGCTCGTTCAAATCCGAGCGAGAATCCGCCACAGCCACAGAAAAGGTCTATTATGTTGAGGTTGGTGGTGCTCATGGATGCTTGTTTGGGTGATTGGTGGTATTGATTGCAAAGTTACATAATTTTCGGGACTTTATTTTCGTCGGCAAAGATAGTTCATAGTATGGGCGAGATAAACGACCTTACATGTTAAAATATGTTGTCGACTTTCCGGCCATTCTGCATAAAACAGCACGGCGATGCGTCTGATTGAAAAGACGCATCGCCGTGGATTTTATCAAGCAAGATGGGGAGATCAGAAGGAGTAGTGGGCTCCGAGCATGAGGCGCATTTCGGGACGCATGCGGTAGTTCTGCGTGGGCAGAGGCAGGGCAGCGGCTATGGACTGCACCTGAACTACGGCACCTACCGATTCGGAGATGCGGAAACGTCCGAGGAATGCGGCTTTGAATGAGGCCGTGAAGCGTGTTGTCGGATCGTTGGCCGACTCGCCCAGGCAGTGAGCCACACCGGCGTATGCTCCGACGGATCCTGAGAAATCGAAGAAGCGGTCGGGGTTGTAGCCGCACAGTGCCGACGAAATGCTGAGAATATAGTCGCCGCCAACGGATATGTTGCGGAAATCAGTGTCGGGGTCAGAGTTGGGGAATGTCTGGGCATCGATGCCTACACGCCATGCCGACATGGGTGAGAACCAACGTCCGTAGCCCACCTCAAGAGCATATCCGATTCCGTAGGGGCCTTTTTTGTATTTGGCCGGGCCGACGGTGGCCGTGATGAAGTTGCGTTTCTGGTCGGGAGCCTGGAACGATGCCAGATTCTCGGCATAGTCATACTGGAAGTCACCAACTGTGTAGCGCAGACCGATATTGACCGATGACATGGGACGGCGGTCGACGATGTCATTAGTGAAGTGGCGTCCGAATATTCTAAGCTGCGGTTCAACGAATATGCCCCAGTTGGGATTGATCTTGTAGATGGCTTTGAGTCCGGCTTCAACGGCTGGATAGAGTTTTGCACGGGCATTGTTGACGTAGATGCCGGCGATACCTGCTGTGAGGTCGAGCTCGAAATGATCTCGGATGCGGTAGCCGCTGAAAGCCGATGTGAGGTTCCATACATAGTCAAGACCGGCCATCACGAATTGATGGGGATGGGTCAGTTTGCCATAGGTGGTTGTCAGTCTCAGACCTGACTCGGGCGAGAACCATTTGCCTATTGAATATGCGAATTCCATGTTGTGGTCATCGAAAATGGCAGATCGGCCGTCGTGTTTCTTAAGGTCGATCCATCCCACGGATACTTCGTAGAACATGTTGTCCTCAAAAGATTTGCTCTCAAACTGGTCCGAAAGCATTTTCAACACGTGGCTGTCGGGACGGCGGAAGCCGATGCCGAGCATGATGGAGGGTTCTATGCGATAGTGGAATTCCGACGGATTTTCTATTCCGTGGTGTATGCCCGGGCCGAAATAGCCGCCAATTCTTGGCTCGATGTAGGCATACATGGATTTGCTGAAGTTCCAGCGGCCCTGGAGGCCAAGGCGCACGCCGAACACGTTGTAGTTGTGGTCGCAGTGGTGGTTGAGCTGGTATTCGATACCGGCTGTCCCGATCACTTCAAATTTGCGTGAGCGGCTCTCACCACGAACCAAAGACGAGAGATTGGCCATATAGTCGGCAGATACGCCCACGTAGAACGGTTTGTGGATGCCGAGGTGATGGCTTCCGCCATTGATGCCGACGCGCCATCCGTGAACCGGAGTGGCCCAGTCGCCTATATTCAGGCCGAATTTGACGTCGGTATCCTCGAAATCAAACAGATGTTCGGGGTTGTGGTACCAACCTGTACCGGCTTCTATGGACATGAAAAGATGGTCGCCAAATTTCTTGTGCTCAAATAAACGGCTTTGGCTTGGACGTTGGAGAACATAGTCGAGGGCGTTGAAGCCTGACGAAACTGTGTCTGATGTCACGGTTGCTGTCATTTCACCCACCGCATCATCGGCTTCGGCTGATGCGATGGTTTCCGACTGAGCCGAAACCAGTAGCGAGCATGCGGCCATCATTGTTGTTGCCGCATTGCGATATATGCTGTTGAATTTTTTCATCATATATTGTCGATTATTTTGTCTGTGGGAAGTTATTCGGATGCTTGTGTTGACTCGCTGTCAATTTCGTTGAGAAGATCGACCACATCACCGTCTACGCGTGCTATATCGCGCAGCGACGGATCGAGGCGGAAAGCGTTCTCAAGATGGGTGAGGGCCGGCAGATACTGGTCGTTGCGGTTTGCTGCGACGGCTTTGATGTATTCTTCCTTGGCTGAGTCGCCGAGTTTCTGGGCTTTCTCCCAGGCCTGATCATTGGCTTTGAGGGCGAGAAGCATCAGCACTTCATTGAACGGGGAGTCGGCGGCGATCTCTTCCACCACATCCTGATAGCGTCCGTTGAGAGCCGCGCTGTAGATACGTGCCTTATGGTATTTTTCAATATCGGGAGTGAGGCTCAGAAGTGAGTCGGCTTTGGTGTACTGGCCGGCACTCAAGAGGGCTATACCATGGTTGAGACGTGCTTCGTCGGGTACCTCGTGTTTTGCTGTTGCCAGCAGGTTGTCGAGCAGTTCAGGATCTGGCTGATCGCGATCAATAAGGATTGCCGCGAGGTCTGTGGCTCCGGTGAGGAATTTCGGGTCTACTTCAAGGGCGCGGCGTATGATTTTCTCGCGCTCGGTGGTGTCGGCGGCCTGAGAATAGAGGCGCCAGAATTCGTAGCGCGACATCTCGCTGCTGTTGGTGCGGTAGAGCTCGGCTATTTCCTCGTCGGTCAGATAGCGGTAGCGTTGTGTCACGATCTGGTAGCTTACGTTGCGCAGACGTGGCAGATAGGTAGGCTGTATCAGTTTGGTGTAGAAGGGCAGGCCTTTGATATTGCGGTCCTGACGGGTTCTGTTGCCGGGATAGCTGTCTATGATTGTCTCAACGGCTTCGGCTTCTTCGATGTGGCCGTCGGCACGCAGCAGTTTAGCCACATCTTCCCAGGATGACACCGATGCTTCTGTCTTGAACTCGATGTTCTGGCGGCTTGTCGACGAGAGTCCGCGGAGAATGATGTCCATGGCCGATTTCATTCGGTTGTCGGCCAGACGACGGTTGCTGTCGTAGTTGCCTTCAGGCGAGGCCGTACCGGAGATGGTGAAGCTCTTGATGGCCATGTCGGGGTTGCTTTCGATCTCGCGGAGCTGGGCAAGCAAGCGATCCATTTCTGACTGGTTGGAGCCGAGGGCAAGGTCGAGATCCGAGCGGCCAACCTTGAAGGAGAGCTGCATTTCGCCACGGGTGTCGCGGAGCTGCATTTCCGGTGTGGGGAAGAAGCGTTCATCGGTCATGGGCGCTCCGTTGAGGGAGTAGGAGAGGAAGCGCATGGGGTTGACGGTGCCACGGGCAATGATGAATGTGTCGGCATAGATAATGCTGTTGTAGTCCTCGAGCGAGCTCATCACATCGCAGCGGAAATCGTCCTGCGGATTCTTGACATAGACCGAATCATGGAGAGTCAGCACGTCGTCAGTGCGTCGTCCGGTGTTCTTGACCTGCACGTAGGGGGTCAGCGGATCTTTCGATTTGTCCCAGTCGAGCATGCGTTCCTGTGTGATGGCATAGCGGTGGCCGTCAAACACTACGGGACGCATGTAGGAGATCTCGTTGCGTGTCACGTTGTAGATGGCCGGCTGTACGATCATGCGGACATTGGATGAGAATAGTTTGTGGGGCACTTTGACGTGGGTTTTCACATGGAGGTAGTTGCCTTTCACGTCGATGTCGGTAGGCTCGGTTATCAGCTGATTGTTGATGGCTTTTGCCTGCACTACCACTTCTCCAAGTTCCGTGGCCGCCGGTTGCATTGATACGTTTAGCGACAGTTGGCCATTGACATCCACTGTCTGGTCCTGGCTTCCCATCACTCGGAATAGGAGTGAGCCGTTCTCGTCGATGTTGACCGTGTAGCGGCCCTCATCGTTGGTGGTGCCGATCAGTTTGTCGGTCGATCCGTTGTAGATGCTCACGCCGTAGATCGGTTCTCCTGTGCCGCTCATGGTCACTTTGCCGCGTACATTGATGTTTCGGGCTGCGGCGGTCAGTCCGGACAGCGTCATCACGCCGCCGGCAAGCAATATCAGTAGTTTTCTTGACATTTTCATGAGCGGTTATTTGAATACGTAAGCAAAAGAAATCCCGAGACGGGGCACGGGAATCCATTTTTCATAATTGGCTTTGAGCGGACGCTCCTCGGTTTCGAGGTATTTGTAGCACTTGGTGTATCCGGCACCGATTCCGGCCGAGAATTCAACATTCCAGTGATCGTTGATTACCAGTGCGTAGCCGTAGGTCAGGCCAAGCGAATAGAGATCGCCCTGATAGTTGCGGTGGTTGAATCGGAGGCTGTAGTCGGCAAACATCGGCGAGAACGCGATGAAGTGACGAGCCATCGGACGGTTGAACCAATAGCGGAGTTCCGGTTCAAAACGGAAGTGAGATGTCTTGATGCCGCCGATCGGTTTTGTGACCGGATTGACGGCAAACCCTACTCCGAGGGTCAGACGGCTGTTGAGGCGAGCCTCTACTGTGGCGTTCGGGGTCAGTGTGAGCCAGTCGAGGGCATTTGTCCTGACGGCCACGCGCTGCGCCGATGCCATGTGGCTACTCGCTGCTATTCCCAACAGTAGCAGTAGCCTGAGAAAGAATTTGTTCATAGTAATGAATGTTACCTATTGTTTGTTTTTTGATTATGATGTTTATTGGATAGAGAAAGAAGTTTGCTATGCCGGTTGCAGACCTGCGTTGTCGGTGGCTGTGATGACATTGGGTGCGTCAGCGGTCTTTTCCTTGTCGAGAGCTTCATATTTCGAATGCTGGCTCTTGAATTCAGGAACGAGATCTTTCATGTGGCGCACGATGGTCATGTCGTCGGAGTCCGGTGCGATGCGGATCAGATGGTCTATGCGTTGGCTCACATCGGAGAAGTCGTATTCGCGGACACGGGCAATGTTGATCTTCTCGTGGAATGTGGGGAGGGTCACCTCCTGATCGTTGAGCACTTCCTCATAGAGTTTCTCGCCGTCGCGCAGACCGGTGAATTTGATCTCGATGTTCTTGGCGCCGCTCATCTGGATCATGCGGTGGGCGAGATCGGCGATGCGCACCGGTTTGCCCATGTCGAACACGAATATCTCGCCGCCGTTGCCCATGGTACCGGCTTCAAGCACCAGTTTGCATGCCTCGGGGATCAGCATGAAGTAGCGGATGATGTCGGGGTGGGTCACCGTGACGGGGCCACCGGCTTTGATCTGTTTCTCGAACAGCGGAATTACGGAGCCGTTTGACCCGAGGACGTTGCCGAAACGGGTTGTCACGAAGCATGTGGAGCCTTTGATCTGTCCGTCTTTGATCGCTTTGTCGAGCGACTGGACATAGATCTCGCAGATGCGCTTGGAGCACCCCATCACGTTGGTGGGGTTGACGGCCTTGTCGGTCGAGACCATGACGAACTTGCGTGTGCCGTATTTGACGGCGAGGTCGGCTATGATGCGCGTCCCGTTGACGTTGTTCTCAATGCTCTCGTAGGGGTTGTCCTCCATCATGGGGACATGTTTGTAGGCCGCCGCATGGAACACGTATTCCGGTTTGTAGGTGGAAAAGATTTCTTCCATGCGGTTTTTGTTGGAGATGTCGGCGATAATGGTAGGTGCCGGTATGGAGGGCCAGCGTCGGGCCATCATCAGTCGGATGTCGTGGAGGGGAGTCTCGGCCTGGTCTACGAGAATCATCCTGGCCGGGGCAAACGTGGCTATCTGGCGAACCATTTCTGATCCGATGCTTCCGGCGGCTCCGGTGATGAGGATGGTTTTGTCGCGGAGCAGATTACCGACGGCATCCATGTCGATCTCGATTTTGTCGCGCGGCAGAAGATCCTCCGCGTTGACCTCTTTGAGATGGGTGTAGCTGAGTTCGCTTTTCCCGTCCCATTCCTGGGCTGCCGGAATCATGAGGATCTTGATGCCGGCTTCGATCATGGCGTTGACCATCTTGTCGTTGTGGCGGAACATGTCGCTTTTGAGCGGCGAGACCAGAAGAGTAGTCGCTCCACATCTTTTCATAGTCGAAACCAGATGGTCGTCGTTGGGGTAGACCTTGACTCCCATCAGATAGCGGTCGTGGATGTCGGCACCGTCGGAGATAAAACCTTGGAGCATGTAGGGCGATTCAGTCTGGCTGTTGATACTGTTGGCAATTGCAATGCCACCCTGACGCACGCCGTAGATGAAAGCACGGTTGGTGCGGTGGCTAAGGATTGAATTGTCGTAGAGCGATTTGATCCAGATCCTCATTGTCCACATCAGTACCAGTGACAGGGAGCCCCACAGGACTACACGGCTCAGGCTCAGCGTGACAAGCCATCGGTTGAGCTCGAAAAGGTATTGCGAGGCCAGGGTCAGAGACGTGCCGACAAGCACTGCAAACCCCAGACGCCTAAGATCTATAAATGAGGAGAAACGGATCACGCCGGCATAGGTGTGGAATATGCGGAACCCTATTATGAAGAATAGGGAATAGGCAATCAGGGTGACTGACAGGGGATAGAAGATGGTCAGGGTGTGGAGCGCGCCGTATTTGAGCGCGTAGACCACGATGCCCGACACGTAGAGGATCAGATAATCCACCAGCAGGACACTCCAGTAGGGCATTGCTCCGCGTGAGAAATACCAATCGAAAACTTTGCGTAAAGGGTTCATATATTACAACATATTATTTTGTTTTTGGAGAGATGTATTCGTGTGTGTTTGTTTGCATAGCGGATCAGTCAGCGTCGATGGCTGCCTTTATGCTGTCGACGATATAGCGCACATCGTCATCGCTTACCATCGGTCCCGACGGCAGACAGAGACCTACTTTGAACAGCGATTCGCTGACGCCGTTGACATAGGCCGGATTAGAGGCATAGACCGGCTGTCGGTGCATCGGTTTCCAGAGCGGACGCGATTCGATGCCGGCAGCGTCGAGGAACACTCGCATGGCCTCCACGTTGGCGTTGGGCTCGCAGTCGGTATGGGTGTCGGCAGCGGCATGTGTCACGCCGGCGGCTCCACCTACGGCTCCGGAGACGGCTGTGGCGTAAGCCTTATCGTGCCCTTTGACTTTGAGTGTGGGGGAGAGGGTCACGGTGCAAAGCCAGAAGTTGGAATCGTAGTGTGGCGACGGATTTTCGTGGAGTGTGACGCCATCCACGTCTGAGAGCAGTTCGCGGTAGAGCGCCTGCACATGACGATGATGGGCGATATGGTCTTCCAGAACAAGCATCTGTCCGCGTCCGATACCGGCGCAGATATTGCTCATGCGGTAGTTGTAGCCTATGCGTTCGTGCTGGTAATAGGGATATGATTCGCGAGCCTGGGTGGCATAGAACATGATTTCGTTCTTGGCCTCTGGTCCGGGACAGATCAGGGCACCGCCACCAGAGGTGGTGATCATCTTGTTGCCGTTGAACGACAGAACGCCGTAGCGGCCGAAGGTGCCGCACACACGTCCATCGAATCGAGATCCAAAGCCCTCGGCGGCATCCTCAATCACCGGAATGCCATATTTTTCTCCAACAGCCACGATCTCGTCAATGCGTGCCGGCATGCCATAGAGATAGACCGGGACGATTGCTTTGGGTTTGCGGCCTGTTTTCTCTATGCGGTCGGCTATGGCGCGGTCGAGAAGTTCAGGATCCATGTTCCATGAATCGGCCTCGGAGTCCACAAACACGGGTGTCGCACCGAGATAGGTCACAGGATGGCTCGACGCGCAGAACGTGAACGACTGCACCATCACCTCGTCGCCCGGGCCAACACCGCATGCGAGCAGAGCCAGATGGACGGCTGCTGTTCCGGCGCTCAAGGCTACGACCTCCTTGCTCTCATCGCCGCAGAAACGCTTCAGATCCTCTTCAAATCCATTGACATTAGGCCCCAGAGGCACCACCCAATTGGTGTCGAACGCCTCCCGAATAAAGTCCATTTCCCGTCCGCCCATATGGGCCAGACACAAATAAATCCGCTTGGATGTTGTCATGTTATATCCTTATTAAAGTAATTTAAAATCAGAATTTACCAGATCATTTTTGTGGGCGATAACAACATCGTCATACATCATCATCAAAATGTCTTCGTCGTAATTGCCTATTTCAACCGGATTCTCAATGCCATTTATGTTGTTGACAATCAGTTTGAAGAAGTCAACGCCGGCTCCATAGGCATGGAGATATGCACCTCCAAACCGGGGGTTGATCTCAGAGAGATAGTATTCTCCGTCTTTTATGAAGAAGTCCATGTCGAGCGGCCCATTGAAGGTGAATATTGAGCAAATGCGTTCGATGAAATCAAAAAGTTTCTGATCTTTAAATGAAATTGTTTTGCTTGCACCACCGATACGGGTCTCTATTTTGCGCTTTGAGAATGCCGCCACAGCTTTGTGAGATATTGTATCGACATATACATCGGCATCACAGTCGCCACCAGTCATTAATTCTTGGATGATGTAATCGTGTTCTCCTGAGTTCCAGTCAGCCTCAACCTGTTCGAGGGTATTCACTTTGTGGGCTCCAACACTACCACTTCCGCATATCGGTTTCATAAACACGGGGAGCGAAATCTTGCCATCGGAAAGTGCCTGTTTGAACTCATCAAGATCATGGAAAGTCAGAGGCGTAGGAATACCATTCTTTGTCAGGTATTTGTATAGTTCGTATTTGTCAAAGCAGTATATCGCGCTTTCTTTGGCCGGACAAAGCGGAATGATTCCAAGCTCTTTGAAACGGTCGTAATTTTCGGCGAGAATTTCTATCTCCGGATCAATTAAAGTTGTTATAGCTTTTGCATCGTTTGCTTTTGCTATTTCTATAATGGTGTCGACATAATTGGGATCCGTGATACGCGGAACTGTGTTTTGTATATCACAGAACTGCAGAGCAGGGGCAGTGGACTGTAGATCTGTACCGATGATAGATCCTGTTTTACCAATTGTTTCTTTTGCATTGCGCAGCAGGCGTCCTCGACGTCCAACGCTGCAGAACATCAGATTATTCATGTTATAATGATTATGCGTTATTATCAAGATTGATTATGTCCTCTGCCCGGCTTTCTCTCCGCACGAGTTTGAACTCTCCTTTTGAATTCAGAGAGTACACTCTTGGACAAAGGCGTATGAATTGCGGAGATAATGTCATTGTGTATGCTCCGACGTTATTGTAAAGTATGTGGTCGCCAACTTCAAGAGCAGGAGCATTGTTCAGAGAGAACAGTCGGTCATATTCCAGACATGTGCATCCGGTTATGATTTGCAACGGCACAGTCGGGCTGTCGGAGTTCTGATATATTATCTCTTTAAGATAATCGGATTTCTTGAAAAATGGATCTATATCGTTACGGGATCCATCTGTGGTGACAAAACATGTTTTTGCATCTACTTTCTTTTTGTCAATAACTTGTGACAAAAATTTAAACGAACTTGCTGTCAAGGCATTCCCTGGCTCAACTATGATTGTCAGATTATCTAACCCGGATTCTTTTAATGCCCTGTGGAACGCTTCTGAATAGTCATCAAATGTCGGTTTATTCGGAAAAATTCCAAAATATCCGCCTCCTACATCAATATAATCAATATCCAGATTGTATTTTTTTATTATAGTTGAGGCATATCTAATGGAGTTTTCATAGAATCGAGGTGATCTGGAATGTGCTGTACGATGGATATGCAGGCCTGCAAGTCGTAATTTAGGACGGGAAGCAATGAATTGCAAGGCATCTTTAAATTCGTCCGTTTCGTCCGAGAAACCAAATCGGCTGTTATCGTCATCTCCATCAGCATCCATAGGGGATACATGCGATATATTGATATTCAGGCGTAGGCCTATATTGTAGACTTTACCCTCCGGCAGTTTGTCCAGCCAGCATAGTTCCCGTTTAGCCTCTATATTTACAATAGCTCCTCCTTCAACCGCTTCATGAAAAGTATCCCACGATTTCATCGGTCCATTGTATATTATCTCATTCGGAGCATAACCGCAGAGGCGAGCGAGTCTATATTCATCGTGGCTGACGACTTCTGCCTTACATCCTATGCTGTGCGCTTGTTTCAATGCATAAGGCAAAGAATTGGTCTTGACTGAGTATCCGATAGCGGTTTTTGCGAATTTTGCATCTAATGCAGCCTTAAAGCTTGTGATTCCTCGCTCAAACTCGGATTCATCAAAAATATAGCAAGGAGTATGTAAGTCAAATCGTATTTTTGAATCCATTGCTGTCTTGATTTAGGATATCAATTATTTTATAAGAAGAATTGTCCTATTAAAAACAATACGTGTTAAGCTGCGGACAATTGATAGATTGTGTTGTTAGTATGTAGGTATGCGAAGGGCTTTATTGGAATGTTATAAGGGTTAATTACCCCCCCCCATATTTGATCTAAATATAAGATAGTCAATAACTTCGTCTGTATGATTCCCAAATATGGGGCCAGAGCATATTTGTTCGAGAGCAATGCCAGGATAAATTACATTACCTTCGATTAATACAGGATCATTATGTTTATCTAAGGCAAGATCCCATCCAACGATTCCAAAGTGAGGGATGCATTGATGCAAAGCAATTGCTGTTTCAAGTAATCGTGGGAATGCTGTTATTTGTGAATCCTTAAATAGAATGCCGTTATGGGAATTTGTCTTTTCTCCATTTCCGTAAAATCCGAAGTCTGCAAGTTTGCCGGAATCCTTAATGCCAACTATAACTCCTCTTTTCCCAGATCCAATATTGTCGACAACAGAGTTCTCGGGACCACATTTTAAAGCTCTTGATCCAATAAATATTTCATTGTTGAAACTAATTGTTGTAATCCTAAAACAATTCAAGGATGTTGGGTTGAATATCTTAGTATCTTGACTTTGTTCAACAAGTTCCTGTATAATAAAATCAATGGCACTATAATATACAGAATTATAAATTGTTTTTTTCAGAATCTCTTTTTCAGATTTCTTAAATAATTTTACGCCTAACCCTTGGCTGGAATCGAAAGCTTGTTTAAATAATAAAGGCGAATCTGTATTTGAAATATAATCTCCAACTGTATCTAATGAGACTGGTTGATATTTTTCATCAAATATTCGCCCACCAACAGACCGGAAAATTGTTTTGGGGTGTTTTATAATATCGCCATAAAGTAATTCCGAGAGGCTTTTGTGCGTGATGTATTTTTTAGTATTAATTGGATTGAGCAGATTTAAGATGTATGGAGCATAAAAACTGGAGGGTAAATAATCTGCGTTAAACCCATTTATGGATTTTATGCCACGGTAAAATGGAAATCCTCGTTTTACTGAAATTGGTATTAGTTTTTGCCAACGTTTTTTTATTTGTTGAATTTCATCTTCTAAGAGTTGTTCATTCTGGTGAGTTTGTAATAATTTTTTTTCATATCTTGCTTCAGCAAGAGAAAATCTATTTTCTTTAATTTTAGCCAAAGAATTGGTTAAATATGAACGAATATTGTGTTGTGCTAAATTGCCCATATGGATTATAGACATGTCTTAATAATTTTATACCATCCTGTAGTCCCAAAGTATTCAAATCCGAAATATCCAGCATCGTGATTCCCTTCAATCAGTTCTATGGCAGAAGGTGTAATTGCTACATCCCAGCCAATATACCGACATTCTGGTATCAGTTTGTGAGCGGAAGCAACTGTATTAAGAACCTCTGACCATCTTGGAATTTTAAAACCTGGCATTAAAACTTGTGTTTGGGGATGGTATGTGCATGTGCATTTGCCGTTATGAAATCCTTTTCCGAATATTATCCCAGTTTCGGGGTCTATTTCGTATTCAACTCCTCCTGCATTATAGTTATCAACAACAGAATTGCCAACACCAGCTCTTAAGAACGGCTTGATATAATGGATTTGACCGTCTTTATCAAGAAGAGTTGTAACTCGAATTGTATTCAAAGACTTGCTAAGTTGTAGTGATTCTTCGTTTTTGATACATTCTTCAATTATAAAAGAACCAGTTGAAAGGGTTTTATAAATGTTATTTAAATCTGATTCAGCAATTATGTATTTGTTTACTCCAGCACCCTCCCAAGAGTCTATTGGTTTTATAATTATTTCGGTTATATCTTTACAAAAGGCTTCAAATTCCGTCAACGTTAAATTCTTGTTCGTAGTCCATTTTCTGTGAATAAAGTCAGCAAATTTAATGTTGAAGTCAATTTTATTTTGTAAATAATGGATTGATTTTCGGTCAGATAATTGATCTACAAATTTGCACCAACGCCCATAGGTTATTATATCTTTTCGATACTGATTTTTTAGCGTGTGGAAATTTGTATCAAAGTATTGAGCAGTATATACTCCGTGTTTGAAATGTGCAATTATGAAATCAAGGAGTTTTGTGACACGTAATCCACCTTCTTTTTTAGCAAGTTGGTCACACTTTGTCCAAATTTCTTTAAGGTAAGTCATGATTAGATGTATTGTTTAATTATAGACCACCAACCTTTGCTTCCAAAGAATTCAAGGAATTCATAGTCTGTATTGTGATTTCCTTCGATAAGTTCTATCCCATCAGGAGTTACAGCGACATCCCAACCAATAAATCTACAACCAGGAAGCATTGCATGGGCTTCTTTTACAGCTGCTGTGACTATTTCCCAGTTAGGGATCTTACGACCAAGCATAAAAACGTCAGTTTGGGGATGGATATAGACTTCTTCTCCATTCTTTTTTAGACTGGGACTAATGATTCGACCAGTTTCCAAGTGAATTTCATATACACAGCCTCCTTGTGCATAATTATCGACCACCGTATTTCCTACACCAACACGAAACAGCATTTTAAATAAGTGAACTTCGCCGTTTTTGTCAATTATAGAATGTGCTCTAATTGTGTTGACGGAGGTGTTACCATAAATCATCTCAGGATGCTGGGTAATGACTTCCTCAATCATATAAGACTTTGAAGAAAATTGTTCATATAATTTTTTTCTGTCTTTTGTGTCGGATGGAACGGATATTTTCTTTACCCCAACCCCTTCTACACCATCTTCTGGCTTGGCTATTATGTATGGTGCGATTTCGCATAGATCATTAAATTTATCAAAAGACATCTCTTTTGAATATAGCCATTTCCTTTTGACAAAGGGTGCAAAATGAGCGTTAAATAGATGCATGTTGTTTAATATTTCTATTGCTTCAGGGCTGTTCATTTTTGAGAACGCTTTTAATATCCGGCGATAAGTCATGGATTTTTTGCGTTCGCATCCCTTGAGTTTGTAAAGTCCACCACGCGTATAGTGGTTGATTATTGCGCCGTGTATAATAGAGCATTTAATAAAGTCGTACCATAGATAGAAGATATTTCCATCTCCTTTTTCCGATATCTTTTTAAGTTTTTTGTGGCTGTCCGCAAAATACCGCAGGATAAATTTAATAGTCATATAGGTTGTTGTTATTAATTATTACCGTTGAAAAGTTCCGTTGTGAATTGTGATGATTTGTCATTTTCTATATTCTCTTTCTTGATCACACCTTTTAGGGTTGTAAACACGATAGAGCAATCGGTTTTAAAGGAAATGTTGTCAACGTACCATACGTCCAATTTGAATTTTTCAGTCCAAGTAAGGTTGTTTCGTCCATGGCATTGCGCCCATCCGGATATACCCGGGCGCACATCGTGACGTCGACGCTGTTCTGCGGAGTATAGTGGTAGATATTGCATAAGCAATGGGCGCGGTCCGATCAGCGACATGTCGCCACATAGTACGTTCCACAATTGAGGTAGCTCGTCAATGGATGAATTTCGGACGAAAGCTCCGAATCGGGTTATTCTCTGCTTGTCGGGCAGAAGTTTGCCATCGGGACCTTTTCGCTCATTCATTGTCTTGAATTTGACAATCTTAAAAGGTTTACCCTTATAACCGGGACGTTCCTGTAGGAAGAAAACTCCGGCACCTTCATTGAAAAAGTATAACAGAATAGCTATAATCAGCAGAAAAGGGCTGAAAATAAGCAGTATTGAAAAGCTAACTGTTATGTCGATCAGGCGTTTAAAGAAATGCTTATACATTGATTAGTGTGTGTTATTCTTTGTAATCGTCTTTTGTTCCCCATAATCCGGCCATTGGCTCGGTCTCCATTTCGTGTTTAAAGTCGCGGAGCTGATCAAGGTATGAATATTTCGGAGTCCACTTTAGATCGCGGAATGTCTTTTCCATCGAGAATGCGTTTTCAAGTGGATCAGGCATTTCGGGACGATAGATTATCTGTGATTTATTATTTTCCGGAGAGAATACTTCAATAATACCTTTGATCTGTTCTTCGAGCGATACCTGCCATCCATTGCCCACGTTGTAGCATCCACCGGGAAGATCTGAATCGACACAGTTTCTGACGAGGCGGACAAAATCCTTGATATAGACCATTTCCTTTGCTTTCTTGCAGTTTCCCCAAATTTCTATCGGTAGGCTTTTTGAGGCACGATCCATGAGCATGCGGAATGGCATCATGCGGCGTTTGAAGTCGCAGTAATGGAATGCGTTTGGATGATATTGGTATATTGTGAAAAAACGAAGAGCGAAGAATGCTATTCCGTATTCCGCACGATAATGCTCCATAAGATCAACAGCAGCATTTTTTGCAATTGTATAGATTGCATGATCGCCTTTCAATGGGAAATGACGTGGTGCTTCGTCGGGTATCACTGAGCCATTGTTATGGAATTTTGCCATATCGGATGGAGTCTGAGGGAAGACGATTTTCTTGCATCCGCAACTGCGCATATAGTCAAGCACGTTCAGTGTGCCTATTGTTATGGACTCAAATAATTCTATAGGATTAAATGCATATCGTGATGGCAGTGAACTTGCAAAATGACACACTGCATCAATCCCTTCTTTGGGGAGTATCTCAAATGATTCCGGTTTGCGGATGTCGACTGAATAATACTTCATCCCATGTTTCGCAAAGAAACCTTTGTCATCCTTGCGACCGCCCACAGCAATAACATCGTAACCTTCTGATTTCAGATGCATGGCAATATATGCTCCAAGATTGCCTGTTGCACCAAATACGATAACTCGACTCATGATAGATTGTCTATATAATAATGATTGTTTTATTTGTTAAAGAAGTTCTTCAAGCCTATTCCGTAGCTGAAGCATGGAGTATTTTGATTTTGATTCCATTATCTGCACAAGTAGCGGAACTACCAGCGTCGGTGCATTACGTAATGGAACTCTTTGGTCCATATCAGTTATCATGGAATTGAACTCAGATAAGTGATTTTGTCCGATCAACATGCCGACTCTATTATCTTGTTTTATGGAATCAGCAAGAAGCTGACAGATATATGTCAGAACGGTCATTGCCTTTTTTTCGTAGGTTGCGCACAGTCGTCGATGCGCTTCTATTAGTCGGATATGTTCAAACCGCAGGCTGTTTTGGTCAATCAACAATCCGGTGTTATCGGGCGAAAGCAGATTGCGGTTGTGCATCTCCACTTGCTCGCGCATTGATGCATTGAGCCGTTTACAGATATTCAGGACGTGCTTGATGTCGTTGGACAAACCGGAGAGCTCATGTCGAATGCGAACATCCAGGATGTGTGGAAGCGAAGATCCATTGTTATTCTGTTCCATCCTCGGTTGCGTTTTCATTGTTGGTCGACACAGAGTCGTTCATATCAACATCTTTGATCAGATCGTCGAGTCTGGAATACAGATCGCTGATCTCTGATTTTAGATTGGTGATCATCTTATTCAATCGATCAGCTTCTTCTCCGGTTTTTCTCAATGTATCATTGAAATCAGCCTTGGTATCTTTGCTTATGGACTCGATATATTTGCGGAGATTTTCCTTTTCATCAGATATTGTTTTGCTGTTCCGGGCTTCAAATTCAGCGGCAGAATCAGACAGGCGTTTCTTTTCATTCTCAATATTCTGAGAAAGAGAAGATAAATTGTCGGTCGCTTTCTTTTCTATTTCCGACAACCGTTTGTTTGCGTCAGTCTCTATTCTATTGGGTATGTCGGCAATATCATTTTTATGTTTTTCGGCCTCAATTTTTATCTTGGAAATCTCCTTGAACGCTTCGGAACTCTGACGGGCAATCTCGTCGGATTTATACAGAGAATAGAAGCTGAAGATAAGAAATACGATTGTCAGAATCGCTCCCCAAAGATTAAGCGTCTCATATTCCTGTTGGATCTTTGATAGCTCCATATCAAGAATATGCTTTGTCTCCTTCGCCTCAAGCAGTTGCTCTTCACGCGCCAAACGGTCTTCGATATCAGGCAAATGCAGATATGATGTCGAATCTTTGGCGGAAAGATCAGCCAGGATCAGCCGTCTGTTCTCATTCAGGATAGAGTCGGCCCGGCATATTTTGGCACTATATCCTGAGATGATTTTATCCTGACGGTCTGCAAATGAGTTACACATAACGATCCAGGCAATTACCGTGGCTATGGTAACCGTTATAATTGTTATAATGAAGAATTTTAAGGAGTTCGAGGACATAATTCCTGGATTTCAGTTGGGTAGGATCGAGCGGTAGTAGTCGATCAGGCTGCGGCGCACGTAGCCCTGTTCGTAGCGGCTGGCTATGAGGCTGCGTGCGTTGGAGGCGAGTTGATGGCGCAGGTCGGTGGAGTCGGTCAGCCGGAGCATCGCATCGTGGAGGGCATCGGCGTTGCGCGACGGTATGATCGTGCCGTTCTCCCCCTCGCGGATAATCTCGCGCGAGCCGTTGATGTCGGTGACAATCGAGGGGAGCCCCATGGCACCGGCTTCGATCACCACATTGGGGAATCCCTCGCGGTAGGATGGGAAGACGAGAATGTCTGATGCTGCCAGCCATGGTCGCACGTCGGACTGGCTGCCAACGGCTTCTATGGCCGGATGGTTGTTGATGGTCTGCTCGGTTTCCGGACGTAGCGGATCGAGCGTCGGCTCGAACCGGCCCACGAGCAGCAGCCTGACAAATGGCCGTTCCTCATGCAACCGGGAGAAAGCCTCTATAAGCTCGTTGATGCCCTTGTCGCCCACCAATCGGCCTACGAAAACAAATGTCAGTCGGTCGGACTGTCGGATTTTTTTTGCTTCGGACTCCACATCGGCAAGGGTCGGATCGTAGTGGGTGAGGTCGATTCCGCGCACATTGCCGTGGCCGAGCACTTGCAGCGGCTTACGGGTTATGCCGTTGTTTATGAGATCGTTTTTAACGCCTTCTCCCTCCGGTACGATATGCGTAGCGCAGGCACATGTCAGACGGTCGGTCATCATCAGAATACGGCGTTGAAGCCCCGTAGCTGTCGGGAACACGAGCCCTGTGAACGTGTGCAGTCTCACCGGCACCCGTGCCATCCATGCCGCCATCATCGACAGTAGCCCGGCTTTGGGTGTGATGGAATGAACCATAGCCGGACGTTCGCGCCGGAACACGCGGTAGAGCCGCCACAGGCTGCGCAGATCTTTCAACGGCGACATGCGCCGCTCCATCTCAACGCCGATAGTGCGGATCCCCTCGCGCTGCTCCATGTCGGCCATCTCCTTTCCGGGCGATGCCACGGCTACCACTTCCATACCCTCTTCCTGCTGCAACTGTCGCAGCAGTCCCCGGCAGAATGTGTTGAGCGAGGTCGCCACTGTCGACGTCCGTATTATCTTTGTTTTTGCCATAAATTATGCTGTGCGTACTTTAACGCCAAACAGCCATGAACCCAGTGTCTGGCTTTGGCGTAGAATTGAACTGATTAATAGACACAATGCGACGATGATTGCAGTGATAGTTATTCCAATTGCAAGTTGGATTGTCAGCATATTGCCTGTTGATAGAAAAATGGTAAGGAATCCTAAACTTGGAATCAGGAAATAATGGATCATATAGATATCAAGTGTCCTTTGTCCGATATATCGGAGTGTTCTGGCTGATCTTGCCTCACTTGAAAAATACTGAGCATTACGATGGAACATTATTACCACAGTCATAAGTGCGAAATATCTGACGGCGATGTCATGAACCAAGCTGTAAACCAGTGGGAATCTGTTGTGGAAACTGTCGTTGTACCATAGAAGCATACAGATTATCCAACCAACGATCATTAGTGTTGAAAACCAGTTTTTAGTCAGCGTATTGAAAAACTTATTACGATATTTTGATATGATAAGTCCAAGCGTAAAAAACTGTAGATATTTCGTCAGGTTCTCCCAGCAGAGGAAATTCCATAACCATGAATCTCCACGCATTAAAACCAATATGGCAACACCGGCAATGGATAAAATAGCCATTAAAGGAAGTGATATATCACGTTTTATGATGTTGCTGACCCCGGTAACACATAGATACAGCACGTACATCTGAAACAAGACTATAGTGAACCAATAACCTCCGAATCCGCTTTCAGGCCATACGATACCCCCCCCTATAACTATTTGAAATATAGATAGAAATGCTATAGTTGAGATGATTTGAGCCTGGATCTTCCGTTTTAATATATCGCTTAATCGACTTTTGTTCCACCAGGAAATTGCTCTATATGAGAAAAAGCCGCTTACAAAGAAGAACAAAGGCATCCGGAAAGTGAGAAGGAGGGAACTTAACACGGAGTCATAACCGCCCAATCCCATTGAAAGTAAAACATGTCCGAGTACAACAATCAACATTGAAAAACCTCGCATTGAGTCAACCCAGAGCATGCGCTCTCTTTTTTCGTAAATTTTATTCATCAGATCAGTGATTTATAAACATTCATATAGTTTCGGGACATTGTCGATATGTCGTATTGCGAGGCGCGTTTGCGGCATGCCTCGGCCACATTCCTGTAATAGGTCGGATCCGCGTCAAGCATCCGTATTTCCTGTGCCAGAGCTTCGGCATCGCTATGAGGGAAAAGCACTCCGGCATCTTTAACCACTTCGCGCAGCCCGTCAACGTCGGATGCAAGAAATGGTTTTCCAACGCTCATACCCTCTACGGAAGAGAGTGACAGACCTTCAAAATGGGACGACATGACAATATAGTCGCTCGCTCTAAGGATATTGGCCACATCTGAGCGGATTCCCATGAAGTGCGTCCGGTTGCTGACGCCAAGTTGCTCGGCTAATTGTTCACATTCTTTACGTCTCACTCCGTCACCAACGAAAAACGTATGGAACTCCTCGGGCAAAAATGTCAAGGCTTTTATGGCTGTGTCCTGATCTTTTTCCCAGCGGAAACCTGCCACCATTGTAATAGCTTTTGTCCCATCCGGAAGTCCGCTTTTTAATTCAGAGGATGGAGTGGCCGATGCATATTTATTAACATCAACGCCGTTAAGAATTGTAGTGATGTTGTCTTCGCCATGCTCTTTTCGTCTGAGATGCATGCGTAAATTTGTTGCCGTTTTATCAGCTATGCAGATAATGCAATTGTAGCGGCTATACATCCAAAGATCAAGCCAGTAGAGCAATCGATTGCCACGTCGGCGATTAGAAGATGAATGTTCTGTAGTGATTAACTTTGCTTTGCTGAACAGAGAACCGAATGCTCCGAAAAGCTGACAAGCTGTGTTGTGAGTGTGGACTATATCATAGTTGCGCATCAACTTCGCCAGTCTTACGGCATGGAGTGGATTATATACCGATCCTCCTTTCCCAAAATCAATTACCCGGATACCGGTTGCTTCTAAAGCTTTGCGGAAAGGTGTCGCTGTGCCATCGAAGATCAGCAGATCCACCTCTGCGCCCATGTCGCGGAATCGTGGCAGCAGATCAACCATCAGTTTCTCCGCACCACCGGTTCTCAGCGAAGTTATCACATGCAGTATCCTCATAGTATTATGATTTGAAATTCATTTTTGCTTTTGCTTTGACCTTCGATCGGATTCTCAGATACCAGGCAAAGCCAAATGGAATTGCAAGTATTGTGAGTGTTTTTTTCGGAGATTCAGCTATGAAATTTTTATTACGGGCTATGATGGAACTTGCTACGTAATGTATACAGGATATGAACCGGCGTTTGAATGTTGGAGCACATACCATCTCTGTTTTTCTAAAGAATGAGAAGCCCCGAGGGTTACGCCAGTATTGAGAGTACATATTGTAGCTTGATCCGTCCTGTTGATATTCCACAACAACAAGGGGGGCATTGATGGTAAGCAGTTTGTAGTCTTGATCAATAAGCATGTACTTATATGCGAGACCAACATAGCGTTCTCCATCAAAAATTGGATACTCAGGATATCGGTTGATGATTTCAGTGCGATAGACCATTTTTTTATCTCCCGATCCTCCTTTTGCATAGAAATCCTGTAGTGTTGTTTCCGACATTCCTTCCGGGAACTGTGTCCCGATTGTTTTGCCATCTTCTGTGCAATCGAGTCCGATTAATCCGGCGTATCGGTCGCTGCCATGTTTTTTCCAGAAGTCAATGATAAGTTCCACGGCGTTGTCCGGCATATAGTCGTCAGAGTCAATACATGTGTTCAGCGGCGTGGATATATTGGCATAGGCTGTGTTGTGCGCACCATGCATTCCCTGATTTTGCTGACGGATGTATCGGATAGGAACCTTGTCATCTTTGATCCAGCCTTTTATCAGCTCTTCCGTATTGTCTGTTGAACCATCGTCAACCACCAGCCATTCAAAGTCGTTGCAGGTCTGACGAAGCAAACTTTCATAAGTCCGGCCAATTGTATGCGCGCGGTTATAGGCCGGAGTGAATATAGTGAGTGTTTTCATTTTCCTAAAAGCCACATTATGTAGGTGAAACCAATATTGGCTATCATTATCTGTTTTAGATATTTACCCTGCTCATCTTTCCATATTGGAAGACGAAGCAGCGGATAAGCAAGCACTATCGGATAGAGAAACCAGGACAGATAAGCGAACCGATTTGAAAATGCAGCACGAATCACCATCACCCAGAATGCGTTACTGAGGATATATGTGTTCAATAAAAACTCATAAGTCCGGTTGCGGATTCCACGTTTTATTATGATATAATAGCCTAAGACTATTGGCATTGCGCTATACAGAAGGAAATCCCAACGGAAACCGGTGGAAGAGAATTGATCCATTGCGTCCTGATTGTTTAGATACCCTGACATTCGGTCGTCAAAGCCTAATGAAGCAAAGATATTGGCAATAGTGTTTCCTAAAATAAGGCTTATTATGATTGATAGAATCCAGAACGTATATGCTGTCTTGAACTTTTTTATTATGTAGAATGATGCAATGGCCATCATAGTTGGTAATGATACTGATGTGTGGATAGTGCATGCTGCAACGTTGACGGCTATACCTGCCATCCGTTCCTTTTTATTCCCGGTCATTAATGCTATTCCAAGCATTACCATACTGCAGGCAAGACCATTCCTTATACCATTTGTTCCGTATGTATAGAAAGAAAATGATGCGAGATTGAATAGCACTCCAACCAAAACATTGTTGGGCATCAGTTGTTTGCAGGCCCAGAACATAAATCCTATATATCCTGCTGCGACAACTAAAAAGAATCCAGTAGTATCAAGGAATGGCCGACAAGTTGCCATAAGCCATTTAAAGCCGCCTTCTGATAATTGAGAAAGATCCGCTCCGTTTAGATCTCCAATGACGTTATACATGTGTGCATACATTGGAGTGTCTCCGAACTTATACGAGATGGGACGTGTTCCAATAAAGATTATAAGAATGAAACAGAAGAAGGCTGCCGGAATAATAGAATCATTACTCCGTATGATTTCTTTTGCGGTTTCTTTCTTCGAAGAAATCGTGTACCATAACGTGAGCAGTAGGATCACGTTTATATATAAGGTGAAATAAAGTTTTTCGGGAATCACAAATATGTTATTTTGTGCGTGTTAGCCTTCTGGCTAATTGTGTCAGTTTTGTTCCGAATATTCTATGAATAAACCGGGAAATAGTTTGACGAAATGGATTTACATCCATCCAAGTTTTGGAAAACCAATGGATTGAGTGGGTCTTGGATGTCTTATATAATCTGCCCGTTGCGTCATCCAATGGATTGAAATATTCAGCAGGATATATAGTTATATCTTCTATTGCCTGTATGCCGGATATGTTTTTAAGACCATGTCGGCATAAGTGATCTGTTGTTATTTTCACAACAGCATAAGGGTTTATTTTCCCATTTTCAAGGCGGAAGTTATGGACTGTGTAAAAATCAATTATTTCAGATAATATGTTGTTATGAGCTGAAACTCCTAATCCTAATCCCGGATTTACTGCTATCTTTGATCCATTTTGCGGTTCGATTTCGACGCCCATAAAAGATCCACGGGAAAGGATGTCATCGAATGACTTGATAACCTCCACATCTGTATCAAAATAAAGACCTCCGTGATCATACAGAATTTTGAAACGGGCATAGTCACTTACAAATGCATATTTTTTAGCTGCGTATGCTTCGGCTGTGTAAGGAATGGAATTGACATCGAAATTATCCTCATTCCATTCAATGATCTCATAGCCTGGGAAATATTTGCGCCATGAAGCAATACATTTCAGCGCAGATTCCGGCAATGGATTCCTACCGAACCAGCAGTAGTGTATTTTCTTCGGTGGTAGTATTCTATCCATGGATACGTTTGTATAATAGTAGTAGTGTACTAATGTTTACAACTAGATAATTAACATAAGCTTTTAGTCCTCCGGCAAGTTTCCATAAACGATATAAATGCAATGTTGTAAAGCCATTAAATGGGTACGTATTTATTGATTTAAAATATGAAATTGCTTCTTTTAAGTCTTTAATAGAATAATTTTTGGCTAAAGCTAGGAGGTATGTTTGTATTGCATTCGTTTGTCGATAAATTATGTATTTACGAACTTTTTGAGATGCTAGAAGTCTATTATCCGTTAATAACTTACTATAATGAAGTACTAGTGCTTTGTATGAGTGTAACGCCCTGTTATTTATGCTGTTACTTGATGAAGACAACCTTTTCACCCAATGGTATGGACGATCTCCTTCTAAAACAATAATATCAGAAGTATTCAGCAATAATTCAAATAAAAAAGCATAGTCCTCTTCTAAGAATAAGGAGTCATTTAATTTGACATTGTTTTTTTTAATTAAATCTGAACTTATGACATGGCGGATTAAAGTAATACCTGCTAATGCCTTTGATTGTTCTATATACTCTATACCTGAAAATTTTTTGGATAAAAAAAGGTTGTTACAAGGCTGGAACAGATGTTTAGTAATATCTTTTTCAGGAATAATTATAGGTCTGAAACTTGCTATCTGCGCTTGTTCTGATTTTAAATAATCTATTGCTTGTCCAAGTGTGTTTGTTTTTAGGAAATCATCCGCATCCATGAAATAGATATATTGACCGGAAGCGTACTTTAGTCCTAAATTTCTTGCAGAGGATGGACCTTTATTCTTTTGCTTATACAAATATATGAAATCATATTTTTTCATATATTGTTGGACAATATCAGGACCTTTATCATATGATCCATCATCAACAACAATTATTTCTAACGCTACATTTTGGCATAATAATGAATCTAATGCATTAGAAATATATTTTTCGCAGTTATAAAGAGGTATTATAACCGATAATTCTTTTTGAATCATGTTTAGTGTTTTAGAAATCTACTTATAAAAGAAATGGTTCTTGATATGGTAGAATAAAAAGAATATGGCAGATATCTAAAAGAATAGCTAAGAATCTTAACTGCATAAGACCTGTTGTCCGGTTCGAGATCATATCCTAATGTATTGCAATAATACCTTCGATATATATTTTTCATGGGATGTTTACAATTTTTTCGCCAAGGTCTGTTAAGAAACCCTTCTGTAAAGTGGACGATGTGAGGATTATTTATTGCTTCGTTAAATTCAGAAATAGAATAGAATGGTGTGTTAGTGGATTTTATCCTATTGTATTTATGAGAGAAATAGCATGTAGTGGCATTATATATTGGCGGTAAAATTATAATCTTATTTTTGCAAACACCATTGATTATTCCTTGATCATGGTGATGAACAATGCCATTATGAGCTTTTAGAAACGCTAAAAATTTATGGGATAAATTATCATCTCGCCATTTCTTTAGGTTTATTAACAGAATCCCGGCGTTAATATATGGCATTGTTGGTTTCAAATTTATCTTTAATTTTGATACATCGTCAGGTAGCGTATCAAGAACTCCACCTAAGTAGCTGTTCTCTATTTTGTACTTCCATAGCGAGGATATATTTTTGTTAAATAAAACATCACAATCTATGTATAGTATTCGATCAACGTCCGAAGAGATTATCTCGGATAAAAATAGCCGGTTATATGAGGATATGGAGATGGTCGTAGGAACAGGGATTTGTAGTCTGTCGGAAATATCGCTTAAGTTGTGAATAATTAATTCAGACTTATCTACCGGCATTTGTTTTTTTATATTGGCAATACCATCTTTTGTTATTCCAGTTGATAAAAGATGTATGGTAGCTTGTCTGAACCATGTATTTGTATCGAAAAAAGAAGCTAGTGCGACAGCTACAAATTTTGCATAGTTCTGATCGGATGCTATTGCAATGTGTATATGATCTGGATTAAACATTATGATTGAATTAATTGATATAATTTATTAACCTCATCTTCAAAGCCGTAATCATGTGTTTTTAAGTGAGAAATAATTTGTTGCTGTTTAGTATTATTCCCTAATAATTCAATGATAGCATCTGCAATATCGGAATTGTCCATATTACAAATTATACCATCAATGTTATGTTGGATCTGGGATTTGGATGTTGGATAATTTGTGATAATTGCTGGTTTACATAAAATCTGTGATTCTCTTACACAGATGGATTTTCCTTCAAACAAAGATGGCTGTATATAGATAGTACAATTTTTTATGTAAGGATATGGATTTGTTCTTGGGCCAATAATTTTTACAACATCGCAAGTCCCAGTTAGCATTATTTGCTTTTCTATTTCAGAGTTGTCACCAGGACCGATGATAAACCATTTGAATTTTATGCCGGAATCTTTAATGATTTTAGCAATATGGGGGATATTTTTAAAATTTTTTGCAGCGGCATTTAGTCGACCAATAGAGCAAAGCGTATTTTCTTGTTGATTGTATTCTGATGGGATAAATTCATCAGCACGAGATCTGACAAAAGATGGAGATATGATATTCTCTATTTTTATTATCTTATTGTGAAAACTTGGAAAAACATTTATAAATGTTTTGGTTATTTCATCTGATATTGATATGATGTAATCATTTTTTTCCCATCTATTAAATGTTAGATTTGTATCGTATGGTATAGCCGAAAAATCAGTATGGATCCATTCTATTTTAGTTCTGGCATTTATTAGATCTTGTACGATATGAGGGGGATCTAAAAAGCTGATTGCTAAATCATAATATTTGTTAATTTTAATCGGAGGTAGGACTTTGATGTAATAGTCCATATATATATGACTTGCTACACTGTCAAATCCGGGATGAGAAGATAAATATTTCTTTAACTTCGCACGGCTTTTTAATTTGTGAATTATTGATGTAAATTGAATGTTTCGGACCAATTTTGAGATCGGAGTCTCAATATTGGCATATTGTTTTATTTCAGGAAGTAGGTTTACTTCCTTTGGGATATATTTCAGGTATGGGCCGGAATGCTTATTTAAGAATAGATCTACCTCTACCTTGTTGTAGTCAAAAGCATTCAGAAGTCCGATTAATGCCATTTCGGCTCCACCTAGCTCAAGATAATGCATATTGATAAATATGCTCTTTTTCTTCATATCAATTGGAGATGCTTGTTTATGAATGATTTTGACTCATTTATCAGAAAATCAAGTTTATGGGATACGTCAATGAAATCTATAGGCTTAAGATTCAATGATGTAGTCGTTGAAATTATCCTGTCGGGAATTCCTAAATACGACAAAAAATCATGCATTCTGGTATTTATGCTTTCAGAACGATTGACTATGAAGAATTCTTTATGGAAAATTATTGAGAAAGCTGTTGCATGGAACGAATTTGCAATAACGTATCTTGCATTTAAAATCAATGACAGAAACTCCAATGGACCGACTAAGGAGAAATCTTTGTCGGCATATCTTCCTGCTGTTTTAGAGAGAATGTATATTGGAAGGCTTGTCTGTTCTTTGAGTTTTAGTGCGACGTTTCTGATTTTTGAGCTCCTTTCGCAATCGTATACTAAGATATAATCTTCTTTTGGTTGAATCGTGGATTTAAGCAGTTGTATCCATTGTCCTCTATTTAGCAAGAATACAGGGTCGCATACTAATGTTGCTTTGTTTTGCCCTAATTTAGATAGAAGTTGCAGGGCACTTGTTTCGCGAACTGATATTTCGTTAAAATTTCTTAACATTTTACTCACAAAGGAATCGGCATCCTTGTGGATTTTGTCAGTTGCAAAACTCGCAGCATAACTGATCTTTTTCCCTCGTGAGCCTACAAAATCAAGATAGAATGCGCTGTCATGACCATTACGGAACAATGTGTTCCAAATTTGGTCACTGCCGGCAATATATAGATCAGCTTCAGGCAAAGAGTTCCTGATGTCATCACATGTATGGTATCTTGTCGAAGTCAGATGGAGGTAATTAGTTGTGAAATTATCAAAAATTCGTTTCTTTTTTAGGTCACGTATCCGCCCAGGTAGTTTGGCAAGTAGGTAGAGTTGCTTGACTATTGGAAAATTGTAGCGTGGGTTTGCGACTACTGATAATTTAAAATGTTGCGAAAGGTAGTCTGGTTTATAATCAATGATATGGTAATCTGCACCTGCCTGTTCACAAAATTGTTGCAGCGCATAAGCTTGAAGCGATGCTCCATAATTGTATACATCATGACATGTAATTGTGGCAACTCTCATATTTGCATTGGTTTATTTACTCCATGTTATGTTTTCTTTTACAACCACACCTGGATTGCCAGCGATTATACAATTTGGAGGATATTGTTTTGTTAGTATAGCTCCAAAAGCCGCAATAGAATTTGGCTTAATTTTTGTGCCTTTAAGAATAGTTACATCTTCACCAATCCATACGTGATCTTCTATGATAATATCTTTGGGTGGATTACATATGGTTCTATTCGCATCTAAAACGTTATGGGAGTCATGATTTCTGATAGTAACACCATAGCTTGTCATACAATCGTTACCAATCGAAATAGATGACTCTCTGGCTAATATCTTCACTCCACGTAATCCGGTGTCATGCCCAATAAGAACCTTGGCGCCATCCTCAACTCGAATAGAGCATGGCCCGTATATTCTGGCATTTTCACCAATTGATAAATGATTATTATCCCCTAATATTAAAATATTAAGATTTTCAAGGTTCTTTGCCGGTGCGATATCCACAGTATTGTTGTTTCCATGGATTGTAATCTTTACATTTGATCTTTTGGACGGAATGTTCAGTTGATTATTTACTCCGGAAATATGGAATGGGGAAAAAAAACGATATAATTTTTGAAATAGGTATGTCATTTTGAGGAGTTAAAAATTATAGTGATTCCTGATACGTTTAGGCAGACCATATATAAAATCAATTAGATCGCATAATGGTGTTAGAGCGATAAATAATATTTGGGATCTTATCGCAAGTTGGGCAATAGGATATGATGCTGACCGTTTGGCATTCATCTTCATTTGCCCAGAAAGTATAGTGTCTGTACTTTCAGACCTTATTTGAATATTTTCGGCAGATTTTAAGAACGATTCTCCTTGTGTGGAGAATGTTATAACTCCGGTTATGCCTGTTTCGTTCTTTAGATATTTGGTCCCCCACAGGTCACCAATTCTTATGTCAGAGGCGGTATTGGTTTGTTTAAAAGAGCAACTGTCATAACAAGCAGCCGAAAGACATCTGTCCCCAAGGAAGTAATTGAAGAAAATATCCTTTTTGGGCGCTTTGGTAATGGTTGTGCCATTGGTCCCAATTAATTTGACTCGTATGCTTTGATGCCATCCAAAATCCTTTGCTCGAAATAAAACAGACTTAATGTTCCCTATTTGTTTGGATTTAAGAGAAATATATCGATCCCATAACTTTGTGGATGGAACGCCGTGGCAGAAAAAATCAATAAATATGAAATTATTTTCGATTTTTTTGAATTTAAGATATCTTCGTAAAGATGCTATTTGGCATGGAGTTCCCACAACTATGTATTTTTCAGTTCTTGATAGCAGGGGGATGATCTTTGATATATCACTTTGGAGATATTTACTTCCTTTTGATTCTTCTAATTCTTCAATTGTGTGGGCTATGTAGTGCTCAGGGCGTTGTGTGTCGAAGTTAAACCTGACAACTATTGCTTTATATCCATTGTTTATGCCATGTTTTAATAATTCATAAACAGTACCTCCAGACGTGCATGTAGCTACAGTTGTTGGATTTGTACTTACAGTTGAATATGCTCCAATTGGAGTGTTGTATTCTATTGGATCTACACTATTGAAACTGCAAACTTTCAAGCATAGTCCACAATTTATGCACTGGTCTTGATGGGATATTTTAGGCTCTATGAAACCATTAGAGTTAGTGATATCTATAATTTTTACTGGGCATAATCCTCCACATACAGAACATCTGTAACATTTTTTTAACTTTGAGATGTTGTTACAAGGATGTTTTAAATTACTCATATAAAGTTTAATTTAGCCTTTATTAATTCTATTATCATCTTCTTTTGGGAAGAATTTGTTACAATAAAGAATACGAATGGTATAAAGGTAAGGATATAGACAAGAGTTGATATTATCACCTTTAAAAAGGTATTTTCTATTGTTATATAGTATGCAATTATTCCGCAAATCATACCTATTGTGATTATTGCAACATTCTGAAATAATATATTGCGGATTATTTGTGGGGATAATACGGAATGTAGAATATAAACGTCATTGCATAGCGTCATTAACTGTGTTATTATAAATATTATATAAGCGCATGTCGGTGGAAATGACATTTTTAAAAAGAGAAATATGCAAAACAAGGATAGAATATATATTATATTTCTACCCAAACTACTTCGCTTGACATCCCCAGTGGCATGTATGCCAATTAAAAAAACTGAAGATATGCTTGAAACAATGCAGCCAATCAAGCAATAAAGTGTGAATTGGTAACAATAATCAGGGATATTTTTAAGCCATATGGTTAGAACCGTATGCAGATTTAGGATTAAAGGTATGCATATGAGCATTATCATACATAGTGTCGCGAATATAGCGTTCTTTATTAACGATCTGAACTTCTGTAGATCACCTGTTGCATAGCTTTTTATTATTTGAGGCCTAACGGCTGTCACGATATTATACGCAAATGATGAAATGATTCCTTGGACGGTGGTGGCCAATCCTGATGCTGCATTAATGGCAGCTCCAAAAAACATATTCATAACAATGTTTGTACCTTGTTGTCGAGCTGTGAATCCAATATGTCCCAATAGATCCCATCCGGAGAATGATGCCATTTGTTTTACTATTTGTTTGTCTACTTTGGCATGGCTATGGGTTTCCTGATAATTACGTTTTGCATATCCCCAATATAGAGTCCGAATAATGATACTTACAAGAAATACTAATATACTATATAAAATTAGCTTATTAAAGCTTATGATCATTAATAGGAATACGATGCCAAGCTTAAGTAAGGAAGAGAGAATTTGAAGATATGCAAAAATGTGAAGATCTTCGTGTGCTACAATGAGGGCATCATATGGTATTTGGGTTAGAGCTAATGCTGTGGCAAATAATGATAATTGAAAAGTCCAATTGGCTGCATATATTTGACTTTCCGGGATAACCAATACGTGGTTTACTGCCCATACGCCAATAGTTTCTCCTAAAATCAGTAAAGCTACAGCAAAAAGTCGATGGATATATTTTGCGGTACAAAATACACGAATCAGTTCTGTTTGATCAGAATGCCCTAAGGCTGTGGACAAGAATCGGGATGTGGAAGCACTCAGGGCTGAACTTAAAAAACTGATTATAGCTACAATCCCACCAACCACATTATATATTCCATAATCAACAACACCAAGCGCTTCTAATACAACTCGGGATGTATATAAGGAAATGATTATTGTGATAATCATTCTTATATAAAGATAAATTGTATTTTTTGCGATCTTGTTGGCCATTTCTTAGCGTTTGATCAAATAAAGATGTTAGTCTTTTTTGGTGTAGTGGGAGTAGTTGCCGTAGCCGTAACCGTAGCCATAGCCGTATTTGTAGCCGTGGCGTGAGCCTTCGGCGGCGGTGGCGTTGAGCACGAGGGTCATGTTGCGGTATTTCTTCTGGTCGTAGAGCCGCTGCAGTTCGGGGAGCATGGCGCGTTCGAAGAGTCCTGCGCGGATCACGAAGATGGTGCGGTCCACCAGGGTCTCTATGATCTGTGCGTCGGCCATCATCTCTACCGGCGGACAGTCGATCAGAATATAGTCATAGTCGGCTTTGAGCGTCTTGATCAGCTCAGCGAAACGGGGCGATTCGAGAAGCTCCGTGGGGTTAGGGGGGATAGTGCCGACCGGAATCACGCTGAGACCCGGGATCAGCGAGTCGGAGTAGATGATATCCGACAGGCGGTCGGTTTCGCCTACCAGATAGTTGCTCAGACCGGTTTCCGGAGTGTCGATATAGGCCGAGGTGGAGCAGCGGCGCATGTCGCCGTCGATCACCACCACGCGTTTACCCTTGATGGCAAGGCTGACAGCCGTGTTCATGGCTATGAATGTTTTGCCCGATCCGGGGTTGAACGAGGTGATCATCACCACGTTGCCTTTCGTGCTGCCCGTCAGGAAGCCAAGATTGGTGCGGAGCACTCGGAACGCTTCGTTGACAACGTTGCGCTTGCCCTGCTTCACGACTATGCGTGATTCCTGACGCTCGCCTTTCTTGGGCTTGTCGTCGGGGATCTCGCCGAGGAACGGTATCGACAGGCTGTCGATGTCCTTGCGGCCACGAATCCGGGTGTTGGTGCTTTCGATCAGATAGGTCACGCCGAATGGCAGTGCGAGGCCGATCACGAATGCTATCAGAATGATCTTGTCGCGCACCGGAGCGGTGGGAGCCGATGATCCCGACGGACGTTTGATCACCTCCGTGTTGTAGGCAGTGAATGCCTGTGAGAGCTCGTTTTCCTCGCGCTTTTGCAGCAGGAACAGATAGAGCGACTCCTTGACCTTCTGCTGGCGTTCGACGGTCAGCAGATAGTTAGCCTGCGTAGGAGCCGCGGCCAGCTGCGATGTGGTTGTGGATTTCGATGATTGCAGGTTGCGCATCTGGGTCTCAAGGGCTTTCAGCTGATTGTCGAGCGACGAGACGATAGATGCTCTCATGGCGCTTAGCCGATTGTCGAGATCGGCCACAATGGGATGGGTCTCCGATGAGTAGGCAACCTTCTGGTTGCGGTCGAGCATCATGGAGTTGTATTGCCCGATCTGACCTTCGATAGCCGTGTTGCCGATGCCGGTGTTGGCCGGAAGAATCTCGTTCTTGCCCGAGGCCGAGCCGAGATAGTTGCGCAGGTAGCGTGTCATCTGGAGCTGATTGTTCAGATTGAGCATCTGCGAGGATGCTTCCTGATTTTCTGACATGTACATCGATGCCGCCTGCTGTATGTTGGGGATCAGATGCTCGCTCTGATACGACGCGATATCCTTGTCGATGCCGCCGAGCTCGCTTTCTATCACGGCCAGACGCTCGTTGATGAAGTTAGCCGTGGAGACCGACACCTGATTGCGGTCCTGAAGCCACTTTTCGTTGTAGACGGCGATCACGCCATTGAGCAGATCGACGGCGCGTTCCGGCGAATAGTCCGTGGCCGTGAGGTTGATTGTGTTGCCGCTGTTACTTTTGAGAGCCACGCCAAACTCGCCGATAAACTGTGCGGTGGCCGACGACAATGGCTGCTTGTTGACGTAGATCGTGGCATTTTTTGCCGATCCGCGTCCCGTCAGGTTGACCACGATATTGCCCTGGGCCGTGCGGATAGTGTCGCCGGGGATGACGCGGCCTGAGTTGGGAAGTGTCACCCGTTCGCCCGACAGAACGACATCCGACAGCGTGATCGAGCCCTTGCCGTCAATGTCGATGGTGGCCGAGCCGCTTTCGCTTTCGGTCAGAGTAGGGTAGTCGATAGTGACAGGGAGCGACGAGCCGTAGAGGATCTCGCGGTGGAATCGGCCCTCGGTCGAATAGCTCTTGTCGAGCCCCAGACGGCGGACAACCTCGTCCATCACGTCGGGCGACTGCAATTTGTTTATCTCATCGTTGATATTGGAGCTCGTCTGCACCAGCCCCATCTCCGAAAACGCACTAATATCGGAGATGGAATTGCCGGTGGAGCTACTTTTTATGACGATCGACGCCGACCGCGTGTAGACCGGTGGCGTGCGGAGTATGTAGAACACGGCTGCGCCGACAAACAATGCTATCGACAGGATCAGCCATGGCCAGCGACGCAGAGTGGTGAATATGACATCGCTGATCTTAACCTGATTTGTCGGCGATTTGATTTCTTTTTCCGTTGTTTCTTCCATTGCTGTGCGGATAGGTGTATGTGGGATGAATGACTGGCTTGATTGTTTATTTAAAGATGAGTACTGACATCGATGCCACAAACGAAGCGATCGAGATCCAGAAGCCCGGAGTCAGCACCGACGTGCCGTTGATTGTCGACTGGCGTTTGCGCATGTTGTTGGGCTCAACATAGATGATGTCGTTCTGCTGAATGCGGTAGGCCGGGGATTCCATGACTGATTTCGGATTGGTCAGATCGACGAAATAGCTGACCTCTTTGTCCCCCTCCTGACGAAGCACCATCACGTTGCGGCGCTGTCCGGTGATCTTAAGGTCGCCGGCCTTGCTCAGAGCCTGTAGGAGAGTCATATTGTCGCGGTCGATCGGATATTCCCCCGGCGACTCAACATCGCCAAGAACCGAGATTGCCGCGTTGAGAAACTCAACCGTCACCACAGGGTCTTTAAGTAATCCCTCGGCCTTGATGCGGCTCTCGATCTGTCGGGCGAGTTCGCTGCGTGTGAGCCCCTCGGCCTCTATCGTCCCTACGAGCGGCATCGAAATTTCCCCTTCCGGCGACACGGTGTAGGCCGATGTCTGGCTATTGCTCGTCGAAGTGCCCGTCTGACCCAGACGCGACTGCGCCACCATCAGGTTGAACGCCTGCGCAAGCTCCGGATCCTTTGAACTGACGATGATCGACAGACGGTCGTCGGGGCGCACCGTCAGCCGTCGCTGCGACGCCAAAGCCTGTGCCTGGCCGTCCGAAAGCCCCTGAAGATACGAAATATCCTTCGGGGTTGAACAGGATGAATTGACAATTGCCATCAGCGATACCGCCATGATGGTCAGCAAGATCTGTTTTAGTCTCATAGGTTATAAAAGAAAGAATTCCGCTGACAGGCACCGGCAAGATGCCGTCGGTCGGGTATTAGTTTATAAACTGAATATAATCGGGGTTGATCTCTACGCCAACCGCCATCAATCCGGGAATCTCCACGATCAGCCGCCTTTTGCGCGAGCCACGCAGCGACAGCAGCGAACCTTCGTAGCCGTCAAGCGATCCGCCTACGATTCGGATCTTACGGCCGATCATCTCCGGTTTTAATTCCGACGGCTGATAATAGACCGGTGACTCGGTCGACTCTACTGCCGTGATAAACCGTTGCATGTCCGAATGGCGAACCGTCATAGGGCAGCAATAGGCCGATCCTTTCATGAATCGATACTGAAGCGTGGAGGTCCGTGCAACTACCGGATCGAGGCTGCCACGCGTGGAGCATACGAAAAGCAAGTCCGGAATCACCGGGACTTCCTGACGGATTCTACGTCCGGCTCTAACGGTTATCAGCTGTTTCATCGGAGTGAAAACCTCAAACCCCATCTCTGAAAGCTGCTTGTGGGCTGGAAGCTTAGCGTTGGGCCTTTTCAAGTCGCGCATCACGAACCAGACCGGAGCCTCCTGACAGCTCAAATCCGCATTTTTTTCTGTTGGCCTGTTTCCCTGTAGACCTATCGTTGAAACTTCGGTAGCCATTCTGTCTTTTGCTTCAGTTAGGGTAAAAACACTCTAATCCTGCCGGGGGGGGGTAATTTTCTGATTCCCAAGCATATACAAAACGTTATAGTCTATCATGTCTGCGCGATAGAGGATTTCTCATAAACCCTGCGTATCCTTCTATCGGCTTGTTTAAATTCCTGTATATCGTACTATCTCTTGACAAGAGATACTAATTCGAGTGCAAAGTTACAAAACATCAGACAACTACACAAAAAATATCTGCTGATAAAATTAACTTGAATGCAAAAAATCACGAAACTCAATTGCTTGACGAAGCTTAAATGACTGAATAACAGATACTTTAGAACCACAAGGGATCTCTTGTCAAGAGAGCACTATCATTATCGCATTTAAAATTTCCCCTTTGGTGCATGACAATTTCAGGTCATGCTCACATGACAAACATTACGCTTTTACTGATCCATCTCTTCAATTCGCACACGCCACTGTGTGCGACCAAATCGTACCGCCTCCAAGCTGTATGCGATATAGTTTCAATGCACGCACCCACATGGGGTGCGACGGCATGCGTGCTACCTTTATAGTTATCGTACATGTTTCAATTCACGCACCCCCATGGGGTGCGACCTCTTCATCTCTCATATCTCGGCTATTTGAGCGTTTCAATTCACGCACCCACATGGGGTGCGACAGATCTTCACCAGCAAGGTCGGGATTACGAGATAGTTTCAATTCACGCACCCACATGGGGTGCGACTCGGTGGCGTTGAGCAGCAGTTTTATCGCACCCTCGTTTCAATTCACGCACCCACATGGGGTGCGACGTCTTGGGTCATAGCAATCTCAACATCACCAACGTTTCAATTCACGTACCCACATGGGGTGCGACACAGTGAGATCAGCCGACGCGGCGGCATGGGAGGTTTCAATTCACGCACCCACATGGGGTGCGACCTGAGGATAGAGGAACGTAAGGCCGGTAGTAGTAGTTTCAATTCACGCACCCACATGGGGTGCGACTGCCACATTTTAAAGTGGCTTCGCTTCAGGTGGTTAAGCCTTACATTTCGCGAAGATATAAAATGGGAGAGTCCTTAGCCTTATATCTTGGTTTAAATATTGTTAATTGATTGATTTATTGGAGGTGCGGATGGCATGGATTTTTTGCAGCACTATACATCCGCAACAACAGAACACATAGTGTTGTATCCCTGACAGTGGAAGCATTTCATCCGTTTGATATGTTTTCTGACGTTCCAGATTGCGCTATATTATAGTGATTGAACTGATGAGTTTGAAAATGACGGGCTACGTCAGTTCATTATATGAGTTCTTTGACTGTAACGCCTTCCGGAATTTGATCTTTATCAATCTTGACTTCATAGTCAGAAAAGCTACGGGCAACGTCTACATCAGATTTTTTAGTCACTTGCACCTTGTCAAAAAGCAAATTCGCCGGTGCATTGCCAAGTTTTGATTCATGGATAAACAGAATAAGTTTGCGTGGCGACATCATGCCGCGAGCGGCAGATCTGTCATTATCAAACATATTGATCAAAGCTTTCCATAGTGCATCAAGATCTTCAGTGTTGAATCCGGTCTGATTGGCAAGGTTGGCATTGACAAATCCATAGGTCTTATATAGGCCGTAAGGCACCGTTGACTTATGGCCCATTGTGCGTTCTTTCGCCTTGTCATTTTTGTCTGCTTTTGTGACGGCCATGCGTGTGATAGTGTGGTTTAGGCTGATAATAGGATCAACAGAACGGGCGAAATTCAGCTGGATCGGACCTCGGACTTGCCCCTGCTTGTCGGTTGTTGCAATGACAGCGCCAAATGCGCGGATATCATAATAGCGTTTGCAGAGTGCCTTCTTGGCAATATCTTTTTGTTTGTTTTTGTCAGCTCCGCTCACCTCAGGTGTTTGGTAGATATCGTTGACACGGTTGTCAAGTACCGCTGCTTCCTGGATGAAAATATCATAGCCCGGATGTCCGTTAAAAGCGGTGTCTATATAATTGCGGATTTTGCGTTTTAGACAGACATCTGTGACAAGGCCATTCCCATTCTCAGGGTCTATGCGTGGTTGGTTCCCGGCATCAGGATCTCCGTTGGGATTACCATCTTGAACGTCAAAAAGATAAATGAAGTCAATGCGATTTTTTAATTCTGACATAATGTTATGATTTTTTTGAGGTTGGCAATTTTGTTATTCTGTGTCACTTTTTTCTTTTTTGGAGAAAATATCGGCTCTCTGATGGTAATATCCTACAAAGAAGCGTCCTTGGTCATTTATGTCCAGATGCGACGGAAAGCCGCTGACTGGTAGTAGATCTATAATCTCCTGTTTGATGTTTTCAAAATAGATCCGGCTTCCTGTAGTCAGTTTTTCCAAATGATGGACTGAAAGATTGAGCATGGCCGGGAAAACGCTGGCCGGAGTCGATGATGCTGCGGACATGTAGCGTGTCCGTATTGAATCTCCGTTGCCGGCTTTTTCTTGGATCGTTTCCAGAATGGCAGTGAGTCTACCGCATAGATATCCTGGATTCGTGTTTGACTTGTCGAGCATGGCTTGTAAGGGCTTGTGATTATTATTGTATTTATTTTTTCGGTTGATATAGGCTTTGAGTATTGATGCATGGTGGATGCTGACTCTATGTTCGTTGAGTTCTGCACGGATGCGCTCTATGGCTGAAGTGTAAAGCCGATATGGATATTGGCCGCCGGTGACTATGGCTGCTGTTACCTCGCTGACAATATTGGGTAGTACTCCCGATAACTTGCCTTCGCGTGTTATTGCCGATAAAATGGAATATACTCCGAGATAGGGCCGTTGGTCTTGAGGACGACGTATGTCGGTAAGTTCCATGTCATTGAAATGAGCAGATATGTATTGGGCGAATTCCTGTAGACTGCATTCTGTCCACATCACAACTGATATACGTCCTGTATTGGGTGACAGACCGAGTATGTGGAATCTGTCATCAAGAGTGGTTTTGATTGCGCCTGAATAGATGCTTTTGACTAATTTGTGCACCTTGCCGAGCATCTGATCTGCATCGGCCCATTTTTTATCCGGGACATCAAGCAGAAGCGACAAACCGTCTTCAAGGTCTGCGCAGATCGTCGGATCGCCACTGCTCCAGAATAGAAACATGCGGTTGCCTATGCGGACCTTGTTTTTGGAGTCCTTTGATAATAACTTTTTCAAGGCCGCGGTTATCAGAGATTCTGCTTGTATTGAAATTGGAGAATTATAAGCCTGGGTTTTTCCATAGGAATCATAACCGGAGTTGACCTGAAACGAAATCAACGCTGCCATTGGTGAATTATCCGGAATCGGTGTAGGAGTTGTGGTTCGGACAATTCGCCCGTATTCACCTGTCACAAGACAACGACCATATCTTGGTTGTTCATCTTCCTCATATGTTTCGCCAAGGTACAGGCTTTTATCTTCGGCAATCAATTTGTCCTCCGAGTCAAGTCGGAATGAAAAGTTTTTGGCCAGAGAGGAAGCAACATCTTCATACATCGGATCTTTTTCCATCTCAGCTTTTCGTTCTTCCGCTGGGTACTCATAAAATTTGTACATCGCAGTTATTCCTGGATTGTCGGGATGGCGGCGCCGGATCTCCTTAACCCTCTCAACAAACAGGGAATGATATTTTTCATGGGATTTTTCGAAGCCAAACACATATTTACCGTTATCCCAAAGCGTATTTGTTTTTGGTGCGCTCGTACGGCTCACCGCTTTGCTTACAAGGAAACTTGCACATCGGCGTTTATCAATGCGTTTTGATTCGAATCTGACAAAATGCCCGTTGTGATCAATAACAACCACATATTCTATTTCCTTCAACTCCATTCCCATGGGCGGAATCTCATCGCCTAAGGATAAGGCGTATTCATATAGCCGTCTTAGTATCATTTGAATATGTCTTTGCTGTTTGGTTCGGGAACTTCAATAACGCCTTCAATCATTTTTGCTCTGAAAAACATAGGCGATAGATTAGTCTTATCGCTGTAATCGATATCATACAGCATAAGTCCAAAATCTCGGCTTTCTTTCAAAAGATCTTCTCCCCCTTTTGCTCCATCCGGTAGTAATTTGAAGGATGCACCGCACTCTCGCGTTCCGAGATATGGCATTGTGAAGGCCTGCCCCTTGCTTGCTCTGCGCTCAAACATAGCCTGATATTTCCCGGGGTTCTCATCATCACCGGCTTTTCGCATTGTCTCTCCGACTCTTTGCTTGGGTGGGATATATCTCATTTTGGCGTAGATGCGGTAGCGCACATCGCGCAGCATAAGCGTGTTTTTTTGCTGACGTTTTTCTGTCGCTATGATTGGCATTGCGGTAGCTTTACCTGAGCCAATCGCACCGACTTCGTTGCGCTTGATTGAAAACATCTTTATTGGACTTAGCACCTCAATGCGTGTGATCTCCCAACTTATCGCCGGTTTCCAGAATATCGCCTGAAATATATTGCGGGCTGCCGAAGGGGTGATAACCTCATAGCTCACTCGCTCCACTTTCAGTTCTGGTCTCGTGAAACAGGCATAATCACCTGAGATCTCTATTCCGTATTCTTTGTCAAAAAAATCCATTTGTGATATAATTGTCGGTTCATATTATCATTGTTATCTCAAGATATTCATTGCTGGTCTTGAGACCTGTGTGAGTATCGTATTGAGTCGGCAGTGTTACGCTGAAAAATCCCTCAGATGGTTGCTCGATAAGGCCGAAATGCAATAATCGGTCAAATTCTTTTTTACGGATTGATACGCTGTAGCGTCCGAGCTTACGTGATAATGTTCGTGATGGACCTCGTTCCTGAAGCTCCCGGACCAATTGATATGATTCGCCATAAGGAACAATGACCGTAACTCCGGATTCATCTATCATCTTGAATTTATTGGACGCTGTTTCATGGTTGCAGTTCAGAGGGTTATCAAGCATTAATCCTATCTCGGCATCATCGAATGACGGGGTGTTCGCATAAAGCATGCGGTAGTATTCTCTCATTGTCTTTGGCGAGAACCAATCGTAGTCCGGATGCTGGTTTCGCAATCGTTTCATTGCGTCTATGGCAAATCCGATAGAACCCATTGTGCGGTCTCCCTGAATAGTGAATACATGCGTGATCCCATCGGGATGGGTTCCTTCCCTGTTGCAACGTCCTGCAGCCTGAAGCAATGAGTCAAGTCCTGCAAACTGCCGGAATACGACTGGGAAATCTATGTCAACTCCGGCTTCAATCAATTGTGTGGAGATGACTCTGACTGGATTATCGGTTTCGGTGAGCTCCCGTTTGATTTCAGTTAGGGTCTCGAGTATGTGGGCTGGACACATCATTCTTGACAGATGGTAATTTTTCGCACCGTCGGATGGAAGGTGTTCAAATATCTCTAAAGCAGTCTTTCTGCTGTTCACAATGCATAATGCACGTGACTCTGATGCTATACGATGGCAGATCTCATCGATAGTGGAGGGCGTGGGGTCAAATTGCAATCTTGCCCTTCTTAGTTCCGAATGAAGGTTCATTGCCGTTGTTATCACGGGGGCTATCTTTTCACGGGCTATGCCTTGGAATATTGTGTTTCCCATTCCATGCCGTTCGCCGTCAAGCATTGGTTGGCTTGCTGTGCAGAAAAGAAACGATGTACCGAACAGATTTACATAAGTCTTCATCGCATCAACTATTGGTTGCAGCTTTGTCAGTGGCAGCGACTGGGCTTCATCAAGAATCACCACGGAATTGCATAGTGAATGTAGTTTTCTGCATTTCGATGGTTTGTTTGAAAACATCGATTCAAATAGCTGGACATTTGTCGTGACAACAATTGGTGCATCCCAGTTCTCACATGCCAGAAGACTATTCTTGTTTGCTGTATCTTCGTTTAAATTGCTATGGTGTTCAATAACATTTTCTGATCCAAAGATAGATTTCAATGTATGGGCGGTTTGAACTATTATACTCGTGAACGGAATCGCTATTATGATTCGTTTTTTCCCATGTCGCAATGCATGATTTATAGCCCATACAATAGAAGCTATTGTCTTTCCGCCTCCGGTCGGGACCGTCAGTTCATAGAATCCGGTGGCATTGCCTGTGTTTATGGCACATTGCCGTTGAATATCCGTCCGTATTCGGTTTAGTTTGTTGTCGCTCGCTTTTGAAAAGCCTTTGAGATAGGTGTTTAAGCGTTCTTTGAGCTCGGTTAGGGTGTCATGCCGACCACGGAGTGCAAAGATGTCGGGTCTCATGAATTGTTCCGTGTCGAGCCAGTCTGCATCAACCAGACAGGAAAACAACATTCTCGTCAGATGGGATGCTTCAGTTTTATTAGGTTTAATCGGTGGATTTGTCAGATCGATGTTCGGAATAGTGCCATCAACTTCTTCCGGCACAGCTGATTTTAAAACCAATTCCAACTCATTGGTATCGTATAGTCCTCGGTGATGGCCTGCAATGGGATTGGAAAGCCAAAATAGGGCATCCAATTTAATCCTATGCGCCAATACCGCTCCAATGGGGCTATGGAGATGTGGCTCTATGCTATTCTTTGAGGTATCATATCCGGAAGCATGACGTATGTGATCTTGAAAAGCTATGCTTTCCTTTCCCCTGTCATGCAGCTGTCCAAGCATTTCTCCCCAAGCTCTCATCCCGAAGACTGAGGCGAAATGACCTGCACGCTCTGATGTGCCACGGCAATGGTCGGCTACGGTTTGTTTATTCCAGCCTCCATTCTCTGTTTTGTACAAGTGTGCTATTTTTTCGAGATCGCTCATGCTTTTTCATGGTAGTTTGTGAAACGACTTTATTATCCGGTCGTAAAGATAAGCGTCTGATGGTGTCAGCACAACACCCGTTTATGTGAAATAATGTTAAGATATAAGCCCCGTCTTTATTTTTTTCGGAATGAGAAGCGTATCAGAAAAAATAGAGATAATATGGCTACAGAGAGGATAAGATAAAAAGTGGTGCTGCCGATCGTATTCATCAGAATTGACTCTGTAGCAGTCGTTTCTGTTTCAGGAAAGTGTAAAACATCAGATGTTGTGGGGATAGGGGAGGCAGAAGATGCGGTATCTGCATGAGTGCTGGCTGGATAGTCATTTCGAACGATCTCATAAAAATTGACGGCGTTGCCACCACCTTTGCGTCCTTGTGATGTGACTGCCATAAACCGGCCGTCAGGAGATAAGGCAAGCCCCACTGGATATGAGTCGGCCTTGATTCGGTCAATCACCTGCATGGTTTGTGTCTTGACCACAATGACTTGGCTGCCAAGATTATCGGCGATAAATAGGTATTTGTTGTCGGGAGAAAGATCGATGGTGCGTGCCGATTTTCCTATTTTGTATCTATCGATTTTGCCGAGACGCAATTTTCCGGCGGACTGTGTTTTTTCTATTGCTGAATTAATCAGTGAGTCAAGCTCAAATCGTATTATCATCCCGGATGAATTGCATGATCCATAGACATATTTTCCATCGGTGGCGAGGTGTCTGATGGCATAGGCTTCGTTTGTCGATCCTATGACTTTATGTTTCTCGACGTCTATGATTGATAGCGGACCCCCCATTCCGGATACCAGAAGCCATTTCCCGTCGGGCGTGAAAATAGTGCCTCTGAGTGCATATCCGGAATTGCTGTCCCGGTTGACGGGGGTGGTGAGTGAATAGTTGAGGTTTAGTTTCGACCCTATGGTGAGCGGAGCCATATGGTGCCATTCGTCCATCTTGTCCGACGATATATTGATCAGTCCTATCGTATTGTCGCCCCAGTGGGTGACGGCAACTGTCTTGCTGTCGGGGGAAACCGCGACCATCTTGGCCAGTGGCCCGGTATCAAACATCCTGACAATGGAATCAGTTCCCACGTCTATTACTGCGATGGCCGATGGATCCTGTGCGTTTAGATCGAAAGTCCTTCTGTAGAACGGAACCCACAGGTATCTTCCTCCATGGCTCCATGCCATTTCCACCGGTTTTCCGCTGAAGGATCGTGATCTTCCTTCCGGGTAGTGGGTGAAGGGATAATATTCCGATGGAGCCGCCCAGAGCTTTCCTTTCCCGGATGGGAAATTATATCTGATAACTCCGGCTTTTGTCAACGTGGCAGCTTCATATTTCACGGTACGGCATCCTTCGAGGGAATTGATGTAGATGTATTTGCCGTCGGGGGAGAAGATCGCAGATTTCGGAGAGTTGATATCTGTATCAAATGTCGCTGACTCGTAGCTGGAATATTGTTGCCGTTTTCCGATATTCACAATCTGTAGTGAATCCTTATACCCCTCGGATCTTTCGCCGGCGCAAGCCCGGACTATGACTGGGGTTGGTGACGGCTGCGGTGTCTGTTGCGTATTGTCCGCTGCTATTTCAATTTCCTCAGCAGTAGACCATAAAGGGGATACGGTTGAGGTTAGAAATAGGAGTATGTATGATAATAGATTGGGTCGCATGTTTGTTAGTGCTGTAAAAACTGGATCCCGTCTCATTATAGCCGTCTCATTCTTCAAATTCTGAGTCTGTGAATTCAACAGCGTGGACACGTTTCAAGAACTTGGTCAGATCTTGGGTGTTTCCCTCTTCAGATAGTACGATTTTCACTGTCTGGGCTCCGTTTTGCATTCTCTTGAATGCGTCCGCACACTTTTTCGGGTCGATTTCTTTGTCCTCGAAAATTCTTTTCCCCTTGATATCTATCAAACGGAACCATAATAACATGCCTCGTTCGCCACGCACTGTTTTCCGCACCTTGAATACAAATGTTCCCTCTAATACAGATTCTTCTTTATTTTTGGGATGTAATGAAAGCGATAAGCTGTTAAGTTCCAGATATGTCGATAGCTCTCCCGGAATGAAGCGTGATTCTATGTTGACAAACTTTCTGGATATGGATGATTGGCTGCATAGACTGCATAATATGCACAATGACAATAAGATCTGAAGTGTCCTTTTCATGATGATTGGGCGTGAGGTGGTGTTAGGAACCGTTTGGGCCAGTTGTGGACTTTATTGGTTGAGCTTGAATGTAATAGGTAAGGTGTACCATACATTTACGGGATGACCATTCATCTTGCCTGGGGCGAATTTTGGCAGAGACTTGGTAACTCTGATCGCTTCTTCATCCAGGTCTGGATCTTTGCCACGGACCACTTTCACCGTACCGATCGAACCATCTATTTTCACTACAAATTGAACAACTACACGTCCCTGAATGCCCTCTTCCTTAGCAACGCTCGGATAGCGGAGGTTATCGCTGACCCATTTCAATAGTGCTTCTTGCCCTCCTGGGAACTGAGGATCCTGTTCTACTGATTCCCATACCTTGTTGTCATCTGGAACCTGAGCATTGGATTGAATGCTGCAAAATAGGATAAGGATTAAAAGGCTGAGTGCGGACTTTGTTATATTTCTCATGGTTTTGTGGAATTTTATCGTCATTGGCTCTATGGCGATGATTATCTGATTGGCTTTCTAATGGCTGACACGATAAAAAATGCGAGCCTTTATCATAAAATCCCTGCTGTTTTAGTCGTGATACACCTCTGTGTGCATCATCGCTCAGTCGAATTGTCCAGATTCGTAGTAGTGATTTGCTGATGCAGTTTTTACCATGTCAGAATGTCAATGGAAGTCATGTCATTGGCATTTCGGATGCTAAGATACAAAAAAATATTTAAAAATCAATTTCCGGCATGGCCTTATCGACTTTATTGCATTTTTGCATCCTGATCACCTTGTTCGGTGAATTTTTATAAGATTGATTATAAGTACAATTGTCTGCCACACTATCACAATAGGAGTCGCGATAGCGCCAATGATAAACGACAGCGTGGCTTTAAAAAACACATTCAACAATTGATGCGTCAGATAAGATGCAGGATCTGAAAATACAAGCGTTTTGGCTCCGGTCTGGAACTGACCGTACAGGATAAAAGCGCCCGTGCATATCGACATCAGAAGGTATGCGCTGAGTCCACCCTCAGATCTACTGGCCGAGCCCATGAAATCCCAGAGATACCCTATGAAACCAACCACAAACAGGGCTATGAGATACTTCACTGCCGAATTGACCGACTGTCTGATCCGTGCTTTCCGGCACGCAGGGCACGTCAGATCAATGTCAGCACACGACACACACAGCCCCCGGCCACAAACCTGACATACGGCCACAGCCGCCTTCTCGGGATGATAAAAACAATTCATAGCGTCCTGTCTCATTAATCACATACCACTATAACGCCCCGTTCCCCCAAAAAGATTTTCATTGCGGCCTCACCAATTGTATAGTTCGCAATTCCCCAACGCCTTCTGTGATTTCTTTCATCCCATTTGTCACCCTATTTCCCGTCTACCTCTCAGTTTTGAGCTTGTGAAAAGAATGCGTAAGTTGAAACCTGTGTCAGCTCACCATTCAGATAAAACTGTTTTATATGACGCTGAATAATCGACGGTCTACTTGAAAAACTCCACCATCTGGTCGGCAGTCAACCACACGGTCTCATTGGCAAGCCGAACCTCAATCTGTTCACACGATAGCCTACAGCAATGATTGCGTCTAAATTATAGAACAATAGTGTGAGTTCTACATCTCGTTCCCCTTCTAATTGAACTATCCCAATTGAAAATTTCTTGTCTGAAGTCAGTACCAATACACAGTTTTCATTGGCTGTGTAATCTTTAATCATCTTTTCTCGCTTTTCTTTCCAGTTGAAAGATGGAACCATTGTTTGTGATATGACACTTCCTTTTAAGACGTTAAATCCATCAGAACTATAGAATCCCTTAGCATTGCACCCTCTGCCTTTAGTGTAGAGCAAATGCTCGCTCTTAGGTTGTGAGATTTCAAAGATATTGCAACCAATAAAAGAAGCCAAAAACTTTACATCTTCAAAGGATTCATCCATTGAGTCCTGTTGATGTTCAGGTAAGTTCGGAGCTTTAGGAATTTGTTTGTTATCACTTAGGATAAAGGCATTTGCTTTATTGGCTTCGTCTATAGCTTTATGCTCTAAGTATTCCACATCAATTTTAGTCATATCCGCATCTTTTGATACAAATATGAGGGCTCTTTGCCAAAACGCCTTCTTGCTGTCGTGGTCTTTTATACGTTTCTTAAAGTTCTCCGTCTCACCAATATATGCTTGTGGCTTAGTTGATTCATCTTCCCCCCCCCAATAATATATAAAATGCAGGTTTCTGCAATTTCTTTTGTGTATTTAAATAAGAGAGGTTAGAACGTGGTACTACAAACATCTGGCAAATCTTGTTGCTGATAAATGCGTATTGAGTCCCTTTCGGATCTCCGTCAATTAAATATGTTGTTACCGTCTTGCCCATAATTATAAATTAAATACAGTTATCAGTTTATTTAAAACTGGTTTAAAGCCCTCGAACCATTCATCATTGAACTGCAAATAGTGACTTTCAATATGCTGTTTAATGGCATCAGTCGTTTTTCCTTGTTCATTACAACGAAAATCCTTATGCGTATTTTTTTGATGAATATACTCTACTTTTTCCTTATATGATTCAGGAGAAAATAAATCCTCCACCATATATGTGTCATTATTGCTTATATTTTTCCTTTCGGTATTGTAATCATTGTTATAATTGTTTTGATAAAAGATAGGTATTATCTTATTAGAAGCAATTGCATTGATGTTTTTCCATCCGTCCAGTCCTCCTTTGTCATAATCAAATAAAAAGACGATTACATCTATAACATCTAGTTGCTTGGATAAGACATCGTCGTACAAAGCTTTTGCATTGCCTGCACTTCCTGCTGGTATTATGGAAATTTGCCTAAGTACATTGTATTTAGAGTTGGTTTTAGTAAATACAGAAATTGCTTTTTCTATGTATTTTTTATCATAAGTACCTTCGGTAACAAGAATTTTCTTAGCTCCTAATATTAGTGAACTTTCAAAAATGGAGATACGATTACTTGACAAAAGAGCTAATTTTTTGCATCGTTCCAAATCCTCAATTTTGCCATTTTTAACATACTTGATATTTTCATTGCAAAGACAGTCAACGAAAACAGGGGAGTGTGTTGTCACAATACTATATCTGTTTTCGGTATTTATCAAGTCTTTCAGTTCCTCTTTTCTAGCAATATGAATATGTGAATCCGGTTCATCAAAAAGGCATAAGCTATTTGGTGCGGAAAGAATATGAATTACGGTATTGGCATTGATTAATTTTTTCTCTCCGTCGCTAAGTCCGTCAATATTACCATTATTTACAAATTCTATATTTATTTTTTGTATTATTTGATTGTCGCTTTCAGTACGGCATTTGTATAAACAATAAAACAATGTGCTGGCTTGATCGATAAAATTAATTTCATTAATTAATTCCCTAAATGATTCAACGGTATAGACAGGTTTTTCCTTTAATTTTTCTATGAACGCCTCAATTTCTGTACCTTCCCACTTCCTTATATTGCCATTTTTATATTCAAAAGATATTCTGCATTCTGCATTTTTTGTTATATCTGTGACAAATTTGACAACATCTACATCTTCCGAATATAGTAATGTTAATAAGGAAATATCCCATTCGTAACGACTTAAATAGAACATAAAGGGAGGGACGAATCCCTGGGTAGCAGTCATTTTACTGCAATATTTTTCATATACAGGTCTATAGTATGTTTTCCATAAACGAGTGTCCTCTCCGCTGTAAAGTGCGAGGATATTTTTAGGTAAAATATCATAAGTAACCTTATTGCCATTTTTTAATCGGCCATCAATGATTTCATAATGTTTATTATCATATATATAGCTTATTTTATATTTAAATTGACAAGGATATTTTTTTAATCCGTCTTTTAAAGTTGCAATATGGTACAGGCTATAAAATATAGCACTTATAGCTTCCAAAATATTACTTTTCCCGGATCCATTTAATCCAATCAAGCAGCAGTATTTGTTTGTTATGGAGAAGTCAATGGCTAATTCATTTAAATTCTTGTATTTTTCAATATATAGCGAATATAATTGAAACACATCGGATTTTATAGTGAATTTATATTTCAAATCAATCTGTTCATCAATAACACCATTGATATAACTTGGTTCAGTAATCAGATTTGATTCATCCAACCAGTTATTAATATAATGGATGTTTCTAGGTGTACGTTTATGATAACCTAATGCATTTACAAGATCACGTTTGGTAATTGTAATTGGATTTTTAGTATTGTATATTGTTGTTGCGATTTGATTTAATTCTTCCCTTGTCATGTCATTCAAAAATTTGAGATTCGAAGTCTTTTTTCAGCGTCTGTTTGTAATTACAGATCTTTAAATACCCTTGTTTAGCTTGTTCAATACCACTGGTATATTCATTGGCAATCTGTTTTTGTGTTTCCAAAATTGGAATCGGTATTAACAAGTTTTCCAAGTACGACGCAGGTACTCTTTGTTGACCGGATGAGCCAGTGAAATATTTTTTAGCATCAGATAGTACATCACAGTGACGCAACAATGTATGAATATATTGGGGTAAAACTTCGGCTGATTTTATGCGGATAACGTGAAATTCAGTTGATCCACACCCTTTGCCATTAACCAAATTTTGTAGTAATGTAGACTTGCCATTTTGCATACAAGGTGTGATTCGTGCCCATATAATGTCTCCATTTTGAAATTTGGTATAGCCTTTAATTTCCGACCTTTTAAGAGTCTTTTTGCCAATCCATTCACCATAATCATCAGATATGTCCTCCATTGGTATGAATGATATTTCATCATCTTCTGATAAGATTGAAAAATCAGTTTTGGGGTTTATATATGCTAAATCCGATAGTCTTTTACAGGTGAATTTACTTTTCCCAAAAGGTGAAATTTCCGTATGTAATATCTGTGGAACACTCCAAGAATCAATATTTCTGTAATAATGATAGTGTATTAATTTTTTTTCTATATGTCCAGGATATGGAGCAACCTCCAACGAATTTCTGACACAAACTGTTGCATTTAAGTCAATATCCATGACTTTAAGTTCTTCCATTTTTATGAAAAACATTGTGTCATTATATGACTTAACTAGTTTATTCTGCTCTTCTATTGATGGAATAGGAACTTTTATATTAAGAAATAACGACTCCTGTAGATAATGGCGATTTGTTGTTCCATTACTTGCTTGTTCACAAAATTGAATAAACGCTTCTGTGGTTGTAAGAAGTGCTAAATAGTGAGGGTTGATTATGTTGTAATCTACATCAAATGTCCAAAAATTACCAGTAATAATTCCACCGTCTAATTTTTTAGGAACAACACCAAAAGCACCATTACGAGCATCAATCTTAGATAGTAGAAATTGTCCTTCTGAGATTAAAAATTGATTTTTGGTACCGATTTTCGATCCTATAATTTCATCTCTAAGAGATATTCCTCCATTGCGAATGCGTATTCTTGGTCGTTTATAGATTATGTCATCGTCTATAGTTATAGCCGTTTTGTTGCGTGTCAAAAAATCACCGATACGCATCATTGGGTATGCTCTATTAAATGCAATTATTGAATCGCTAAGATACTGCACACTCCAATTAAATAATCCACTAAATGGGATTGCTGAAATATATTTCATCGTGTTTAGCATAATTTTTCCCATTCGTTATTATTCAACTTTTTATATAAGAGATTGTCCGCTACCTTATATTCATATTGTTTTGCTGCAGATTCCCATAGTTTATTTACCTTGCGATAAGGGGTGTACTCTTTGAGCAAATCTTCTAATTCGTTTTCACATTCGGCTCCTGTAGTTGTGATGCCTGCTTTCTGTACTTGGGCAATTGGTATCTGGTAGTCGAAAAGCTGTTTGACTATAGGTTTAGTTTCTTGCTCTATTTGTATTTCAAGTTTTTTTAGTTCGGCTTTCTTTGCTTTTATTTCTGTACGTGAGTTTTCCTTATTTTCAATAAATGTCTTTAGTTCGGCAAGTTGTTCTGCATATTTAGTTGTAACTTGTTCGTGAGCTTTCAATTTAGCTTGCTGATACTCTGTTGCTTCACTATCTGTAAACTTCTTGAAGAACATCAGACTTGGCTTGACGGTTGCTCCCGAAGCCATAAAAACATCCTGAGGAATAGAGGTTATCAATATGATTTTTGCCATGCTTTCGAAGAGTTCTCGAACGTTTTGCAAGTTGGAGTTATTTAACACACCTTCGGGTAAAACAATACCCAAACGACCTCCCGGTTTCAACAACCGCAAGCATCGTTCTATAAACAGCACTTCTGTTAAGCCGCTTAGTTTTCCCGACTCATAAAGTCCGAGCACTGATTTATTGAGATTTCCATTTACTTGTTGTAGCGCGTGTATATATTCATCACCATAACGTTCTGTGTAGTATTCAATTTTCGCCTCATCGGTAAACATATCCGCTTCAGTGATCTTGAGGGATTTTTCAACACGAGAACCAAAAGGCGGATTTGTAAGAATCACATCAAAGCGATTCTCAAAGATGCCATTCACATTTAGCAACCCATCGTGATGGTGAACTCCGCCATGGCCATCACCGTGCATAATCATATTCATCTTGGCTGTACGGGCCATACGAGGATTGGCATCGGTGCCAAAAATACAATCGTGAGATAGTTGTTTCAATCTACTTCCGTCATGTGTTGTATCTAGTTCATGATTTAAAATAGCAAAATATTCATTTACACGTCTATCAATTTCAGCTTTTCCCTTATCATTCAGCGACTCATAGTTTTCATTAAATAGCTGAGCTTTGATTTGATTTTTAGCTTTTTGAATATCATTTTCAATCTTTTCCCGTACATACTCAAAAGCTTTGATAAGGAATCCACCACTACCACAGCAGGGGTCACATATAATCTCTCCTTCTTCGGGATCAAGCAGTGCTACCATGAAATCAACAATGGTTCGTGGCGTAAAGAATTGTCCCAATTCTCCACGGAATGTTTTACCCAAAAATTTTTCAAAAGCAATTCCTTTTACATCATCGGCTGTATGATATAAGTTGTAAATCTCTAATTCTTTAACTATCGCTTCAAAACTGGCTTCTTTGATTTTTATTGTGTCGTTTTCATCAAACAAATCATCTTTCGCAAATTGTTGCTTTGTTTTTGCAAATAAATTTTGATAAAATGGTGTAGCATCTGTAACTCCCATCTCTTTATTTAGCGTTTTATATGCTTTGCGATTATTCACAAATCTGTCTTTTGAGAAAATTTGTCCTTCATCACTTTCTCTTTCGTATCGTATCTTTATAAATAAAACCTTGCTTATTTCATCAAAAGCTGCTTCTGGAGACAGTTTGTCGTTGTTTCGGATAATGTTGTGACACTTGAAAAGCAAGCGACTGAACTCATCTCGTGTAAACGCTTTTGTTTGGTTCAATAACTCTTTGATTTTTTTTTGAGTTATTCAATTCCTCAGATTTTGGTATATCAACAATTTCTTCAAGTCGTTTCGGTAATCTTCCCTTTACGACTTTAAACACACGTGTTTCCTTTAAGTTTGTTGTTACAAAGAAATCAGCTCCTGCCCAAGCTGCATAATTGTAGCCTTGAAAGTAGTCTTCTTCTCGGATAGTAATATGCTCAGCTTTGCATTCTACAACAATAGTTGCAGATTCTTCATTACTTTTGGCAGATGCGGATTTCCAAATTACGATATCAGCTCTTGCTTTACCTTGTCCCCGATGAGAATTGTCGACTTGTATTTCTTGCCCCATCTGTTCTAAACCGAATCCATAGTGGTTTACCAATCGACAGATGTATTCTTGACGAACACGTTCTTCTGGAGTTAGTACAAGCCACTTGTCTTTTAAAGGTGCAAATATCTTATTGTCTTTTATCTTGACTTCCATGTTTTTTATTCTTTACTATCAATTAAATCTTTGGGATTAATTTGAAGAATCTTTGCTATTTCAAATAATACTTCTAAACTGGGTTGCCGTCTGTTACATACATACGCATTAACGATACAGAAACTCTTGCCAAGTTTTTCTGCCAGCCAAGTTTGCTTGATGCCTCTTTCTTCAAGTACCTCTTTTATCCGATTCATGGTTTTATCCATTGTATTATTCTTTACATAAAAAGTCTATAGTTTAATCAACCATTAATGCTGTTATTGTAACTCCATGTTTTGTGTCATCGTTCTTGATAGATGATTTTACAACAGAGTAAATGAAACTTGCTACTAAATGCAGCATCTTGTTGACTAGTTTATCTTCCGGTTTATTGTTAAGTGTTGCATATATACTTTGTAAAGCCGTAATTGCAGCATTTGCTTTTGCAAAATTTTCATTAATCGGTGCAATACCTTCCGCAATGCTTACTGCATATTTAGATACCGCAAGTATGTCGGCAACTTTCAGTTGTTGTCCATGTGGGTTTTAATATAAAAACTCTTCTTGCCTAAATATGTGATTAGACGGATAAGGAATATTTTGCGCATGTGTAATTAGTTTTATAAATATTGCGTTGGCAAAGTTCGTTATACAAAGCTTTAAGGCAACCTTCGATATCCCATTTCAATTGTTCTGTTGTTAACCGTTCAATAGGAAAAATTTTGAGGTTTGCAAGGGGGGTATTTGGTATAGAGAATCTTACTACTTTCATTAATGATGGAATTTTCAAGATTTGGAATATTTATTTGTTTGGCTTCTGTATAGGAATTAATCGTTTCCGTTCTATTCCATGAAATATATGCTCGGTAAAGATTAGAATATGCGATTTCCAATCTTAAGACTTTATTAGCCTATTGCTGTTCATGTATGTTTATTACGTTCATATATTTATTGTTTGTTGGTTTGCAAAGATATAAAATTATCTGCTATATAAAGTGAAAAGGAGAAAAAAAACTCCTTAATCTTCAACAAAATATCAGACATTTAAATCTTTAATCGCCAATCCATAGTTGTCTTGTCCGAACGGGTCTTTATGGATGAGTTTCAAAAATAGACCAAAATGCGCAAAAATCGGCAATTTTGACCAATAAAAAACGCCCCTGAAAAGAGGCGTTTCGTGTTATTTATCAGCTAATTATATTATTTTCAGGTGTTTATCTATTTGTTGATGTGTGCCATATAATCAACTGATGGACAGTGAGTTAGTTTCTTAAGGGTACGGATGGAAGATGTGCTAAGTTGTTTACTTTCAATGATTTATTGTGTGATTGGATTTTGAAAGTGCAAATTGCTTGCAATCAGCGTTTTCGGGCCATTTGTATGTACCGCTATGTTCTTATTTCTGTGAGACAAATCCGTAAGGATTCGCGAGTGGGCTTGAAGCGTATGTCGGCGACCATGAAGTAGGTGACCAACGGGAACAACCCGGTGCGCGGTGGTGAAGCCATCAAGATCCACCGCAAAGTTATATAAAATCACAGAAACTAAAAAATAATCACGAAAAAATTATGCTATTCTCCGTGAATTTAAGGAGAATATTTGGTGGTTTAGCTGCAAATTCCTAGATTTGTGACATGAGACGAACTGTAAGACATGGTGCCTATATATGGCAACTGAAGGATTGGCCTGAGTTCCGCTGGGACTCCGAGGCGTTGCTTGAACCGCTTAGTCGGCTCAGTCAGTTGCATGGACTCCTCAACGGCAGGATGTCGATGCTTGGATTCAACGAGAAGTGTCGGTCGCTGTTGTCTGCCATGACCGAGGAGCTGATAAGCTCTTCGGAGATCGAGGGTGTGTTGTTAAACCCCAATTCGGTGCGTAGCAGTATCGCCCGACGGCTCGGAATCGAAGATGACGGATTATTGGTTGAAGATCATTATGTCGAGGGGTTGGTCGATGTTATGCTTGATGCTGTGTGTAATTGTCGGGAGCCATTGACTGATGAGCGGTTGTTCGATTGGCACGCTGCTTTGTTTCCGTTTGGGCGAAGCGGTATGCACAGAATCACCGTTGCCGATTGGAGAAAAGGAGAGGAGCCGATGCAGGTAGTGTCCGGCGCTTTCGGGCATGAGAAGGTGCATTATGAGGCTCCGCGATCGGATGCTGTTCCGGCTGAGATGGAGCGGTTGATTGAGTGGTGCAATACGGCCAATCAGTCACCGTTTATCATGGCTGCTGTGGCGCACTTGTGGTTTGTTACCATACATCCGTTTGACGACGGCAACGGTCGCATCAGCCGCACGCTTGCCGATATGCTTCTTGCCCGGCTTGATGAGGATTCAGCGCGATATTACAGTATGTCGGCTGAAATCAACCGTAACAAGAAGGCATATTATGAGGTTCTCGAGCGAACTCAAAAAAGCAATCTTGACATAACGGAATGGATGCTGTGGTTCTTCGGCTGTCTGGAAAATGCCATTGTTCGCGCATTCGGTATAATCGAGCGAACGTTGCAGAAAGCAGCATATTGGGATGAGTTCCGCGATGTTGATATAAATGAACGTCAGCGCAAGGTTGTCAACCGCCTGTGGGATGGCTTTGAGGGAAAACTGACATCTTCAAAATGGGCAAAGATATGCGGTTGCTCGCAAGACACAGCGTTGCGCGACATCAACGATCTTATAGCCAAAGGTATGCTCCGCAATAGCGGCGAAGGCGGACGCAGCGCCAACTATCTCCTGCCGGAATAAAAGAATGATAGTAAATTTAGTTATTGCATAAAGCGCAACAACTGAATCCCCCATTTTAAAAATATTCTCGGATTATTTTGAAAACGTCCATCTTCCAGTTTTGTCAGAGCCCAGACGACGGATGTATCCGTTGCTTTGCAGTTGCTTTATCGCTCGGGCCACAGTAGCCCGTCCAAGGTTGAGCATTGAGGCATATTCATCATAAGTATATTCAGGATGTGCTTTGATAGCATCAAGCACACGACTGATATTACCGGTCAGCTCCAATGCTTTTACAGTATCATTTACAGTATCACTTTTGGCTGTATTTACAGTATCATTCCCTTGATACTGTAAAACTCTGCGGTCAAGATTGGCGATGTGATGACGAAGCATCACATCTTGGGCAATGGAAGAGTCCTCATTTTCCCGACTGTCAACCAACGACTGGATATATTCACACTTATCCTCTTTTGTGACGATAGATGGAACGAGTCCCAACTGACGCTGTATCATATTCATCACCATGCGTGTAGTTCTACCATTACCATCAACCCAAGGATGGATAGTGACAAGCCGAAAGTGTGCCTCGAAACTCAGGCTGTAACACGCTGCAATATCATTTTTGTTGGCAACTGCAATTTCGTCATTAAGCCATTTGCAAAAATCATCAACCGCCTTTGGCACTTTATTATAAGCAAGGTAACTCCTGCCACCGATACCAGCGCTGACATTGCACAAGCGGAACTCTCCTTTTGATGAATTAAATTGCCCGGCGATAGTTGAATATTCACTTCCAGTACGACGCATCACAAGTGCTGCCAGCTGTTGCAATAATGATGGCGTATAGATTGGATTCACCGACGCTATACTGAACGCATGAAGATAAGCGTCTTTAAGATCAATGTTCATCATCTGCTCTGTCAGAGAGCGTCCTTTTGCAGCTATACCCTCATCGAAAAGCAACTGATTCTCAATCTCAGTAACCGTTGAACCCTCAATGGCAGTGGAATGAGTTACAATGGAATAAAGGTAGAATTTCTGATAATCTACCTGTTCCTCAACTCCCGAAGCTATATATGCTCTCAGAGTTTCCTCAATTTTTATGTCAAGTTCCTTGTCCATTATATTATAGAAATTGTATAGGTAATGGTTAAGCTACGTTATCTATATATGTGGTTTTTATTGACAAAAATTGTTGATATAACGAATTCAGAATATGTCATTCTCTAATTCATTTATTTTTTTCAGTTTCATTCTCGGTATTGTTATTATTTTGCCAATCGCTTGAAATACCACTCCAATCAATTTCGCGTTTTTCAGCTCCGACCCAAACGTTCCAAAAATCAGGGTCATCTGATTGAGGACACTGTTTTTTAGGCAAGGTTCTCATCTTAACCAAAATTGGTAATTCAGATGCCCAACCCAATAGAACAGCATGTTGAGATGGCAAGGTAGGCATTTCTCTAAGAATCCCTCTCATGTTGTCTGGTAGTAATCGATGAATGAGTTCTTGATCTCGATCGTTAGATATTCGATGTAATAAGAATGTATTACATTGAGAAAGAACCGTTGGAGATAATTCAGAAGGCCTTTGAGAAGATAAAACTAATCCTAACCCAAACTTTCTACCTTCACGAGCGATTTTTTCAAAGACTTTACAACATTGGGCAGCAGAACCAATATTGTCTGTATCATCATTATATCTTTTGATGAAGTAATGAGCTTCTTCCATAATTAAGACAGTAGGAAGGCACTTTTTATTTTGTTTCAAATAACGCTGCTGCGACTCGAAAATCATGCGAGCGATGACTGATGTAATAATATTTGTAACTTCAGAAGGAAGCAGTGATAAATCAATTATTGTAAGAGACTCGCAGTTATTTTTACCAATATATGATTCTAGCCATTCGCTTAAATCTATTTCCGTACTATCTATTACTTTCTTTACACGAACGTCAGTCAGAAGCGTTTTAATGCGTGGTAGCAAAGAAACTATGTAGTCTGTTGTATTAAGGATCTCTGCATTTGCTTCTATTGAACGTATAAAGTTATCGCCGACGTATGGAATTGGGCAATCCTCATCTGTAGGTAAAGACTCTTCTTCTTTTCCTCCAGCTATGTGAAAAATATTATTTAGAAAATCTAACAGACTGTTAACCTCTTGTCTAGTGTAATCAATATTGGCATAAGGTTTATTTCGTGGTAATTCAAGATCATTTACATATGTATTTAAATTCGATATTGAGTCATTTAGTTCTTGTGAATAAGAATCAGATGGTCTAAGTCCATTATTCCATTTATTCAGAGACTCTCTGAAATTTTTAGGCCCAGGAAAAATTCCCCATGGAGTACCTCTTCGAACATACTCCTTTAAGGCATTAATAAGTGTGCCAACATGACTCGCTAACTCTCTTTCCTTAGTTAGCTCTTTGAAATGAATACCACTTCTTACTGACTTTAAAGCATGTACTATAGTAGTTCTATGAGTTTTTGGAGACGCTTTTGTAAATCCGCACCATTCATCTGTATTCCATAGCCACAATGGTACTTGAAGTTGTCTTTTGCCATCTCCTGCCTCGATATTCACGGAATATATCCGAGCATCCGATTTATCCGCAAATGCCTTGCTATACTCTCCATTCGGGTCCAATACGATGAAGCGACTATTTACGTTAGTGCTTCCACAAGCAATATTTCTTTTTGCACTTTCAAGAGACCAACGTATAAGACCAGCCACAGAACATGATTTACCACTACCCGTGTTGCCGAGAACAGCAAGATGCCTTCCAAAAAGACGGTCAGGGTCAATCATAACTTTGGCGTTCCCAACTAAAGGACTATTGCCGATATGAACACGTCTATTTTCTCCAGATTCTATTATTGAGCGTAATTGTTCGTCGGTGGGCAATATTACTATGTCGCCTACCGATGGAAATGTATCAAGACCTCTCTTAAATTTGAATCTATCTTCTTTGGTACATAAGGTGCCTACAGGCTGCAGTTCCATCCTTCGTAGAGGGAAAGGAAGATCGATTAATCCGAAATCCTGGAATCCTTTCCTTTTTGGATACGGAGATCGTTGAATAGTAATCCATGATACTTGACCGACAACAAATCCGAGATCGATGGGTATAAGAACGTAACCATTAACTCTAGGGAAACTTCTTGGTGTTCCGGTATTAAGAGCAACGCTATCGGGAGACTCTATATCCAGCTGGACTTCAATTTTATCGGGAGATATATATTCCACCAAACCGATTCTTAAAGAAGCAAGCTGATCCATGGGTGTTGTAATCATATTCTGAAGTTTAATAATTTACATCAGTTGGCAATATATTTGAAGCTTCGGATTCATGCAGAGTTGATTTCTTTGAATCATTAGCGTGTACACCTAAACGATGTTGTAATAATTCGGACATCCTTATCGTTGCTCTGTCTATTGCAGCCTTAGGTAGATAATCGTTGGCCAAATTGGTGAAATCACCCAAATTATGACCAACCAAGACAGTCATTTGAGCAGAGTGCCCAGATTTTTTATAGAATTCTATTATCCTATCTAGAGGATCATCATATGATATAATCACAAGGTGAGTTGACGGGATAGTGAGCATATCTTGTATTACCCTGTTGATATGTTCATCTCCAAAGCTATATCCATATGTAACTAAGGTGCTATTTGGTCTACATATGGCAGCGGCATAGTCTCTGAATAGTTCAACATATGGATATTCAGCGGTCTCACGGTCTTTCGCTGAATTTGGATAAATCATGAGCTTCATGGCACCATCATTCTTTAACCCCGGTGCATTAAGATATGGCGCAATATCTTCAGCGCCGAATGGCAAACCGATACGTCGAATCTCGTTGCTATTTTGTATCCAATCAACCGAACCATGTAGCTTGGTTAATCTTGCTACACCTTCCAAATAGCGAGGCTCTCCTCTAATACCCGGAGGGTTATAATGTAAATCGAGGTTAAGTCTAGAAGATCGAAAAATGGGCATTAATGAACCGACAAACCTATCCATTAGATGTATACCAGCTAATTCTGCACCCATCTCTATCAATCTGTCATAGTTTGTGGTGAATATATTTAATCGTTCTCTATTTCCAGTACGACTTGCAAAACTTAACAAAAAGTTGACAAGAGTTGAACATACTTCTTCTCGTTTTTTTTCATCTGATTTAGCTATCGTATTCTCGCCGTTAAGTATGGATTGCGCGAAATTAGAAATAACTGAATTTATATTCTCTTCTAATGCTGAAGCTTCTTCATTTTTCCCAAGTATCTTTAATCCTAGAAGCAAATCGTTGGCAATCCGAATTTGATCTTCAATATTTCCCTTTCCGCGACCACACGCAATGGCAGAAGCTTCGGCGGCAGTTTCAATCTCTTTTTTATAATTAGAAAAAGAAACAGTCCCCATTGTTGCGCCAGATCCTGCACCAACCAGATAATTCATGGCTGTAGAAATTCCTGAACCGATAAGTAATGACAAATGTTCTGACTGGAAAAGAGATGTTAGCCAAGGCTCAATACGAGAACGGTATATACTAGTTGAAACAATGTTGTCCTCTGGTATCCAATCGCACATGTCTTCCCCGTCAAGAATTTTACCATCCTTATCAATAAATATTAGGTCACGATCATCACGAGTTTTAATGATGTTACCGCCTTTGGATATGAAATCCTTAAGAGTATTAATTTTTTTGTCAGTTTCCATAAATTTGTTTCAATTTAACAATATAATGGATGTATACACGCTATTGAATCAAACTATAGTAAGATTTCTTATAGTTGAGTAGATAGCATCGTATCTTGATGGGTCGCCGCCTGGCAGTTTGCACCGTTGGCAGTCGAGACTTGATGAGTCAAGTTCGTCAGACATATCAATATCGAGCAACAGATAGAGATAGTCAATTTCGTTGGGAATATCATCCGGCTTCTTGCGGTTGCGGATATTCAAATACTCGTCCGGTATATTCGGCTTTGGTACGACGCGCGGCTTTTCAGTAAGCCTGAAAAGATGCTGAGAAGCCGCGTTCCATTTGTTGAAAAGTATGAAGCCTATGGATTCGATGTTCTCAAGTAGCTTCATGCCTTCCGAATTGTAGAGAATGGGAACTGCAACTTTGCCTAATTCTCTTAAGTTTACGACGTTGTTGTCGTAATGCATATATGCTAACATCACCACGCCCTCCTTGCCAAGCGGAGCGGCAACGGCTGATGCCGGCGGTAGAAGCATGGGGCGTGGATCTATGCCGAGGTTGTCGAGAGGCACTCGATTGAAGGCGGTGTCAATCAACGCGAGAACATGTGCGTTTTCAGCCTCAATCCCTGCAGTAACTTTGGGGTCGTGCTCCTTATGAGGATTGGCGAGAGCCAAGGCAATAATCCCCTTGTCCTCGACATATGGAGCGAATACTTTACCGATGACAGATTTGAAGTTGGCTTTGAGCCATTCTTCCGTGTTGATGCTTGGTAAAGCCCGTATTGCGTGGAACTGGTAGCGACGGCTAAGTTCCTCGCGTATTTTATCACGGAATATGTTCCGCACCTTTTCGCGCCATTGCTTTTTCTGCATGGCGTTGTCGCGAGCGTATAGCGAAAGCACAAACAGAAAGTTTACGTCGTAGTGAGTGACAAGAAGTGTGTCTCGGTCGAACAACCGATTGATATATTGTCGGGAAATATGCGTCTTGGCTGTTTTACCTGTTTCCTCGACATGGTCGCGGTAGTTGAAGTCCGACGGCACTTTTCCGGATAGGAAGAAGTTGGGTATTACGTTGTATCCCTCGGTTACTTCATCTCTGAGGCAGAAGTCGGTTTTCCGACGCTCGGCCTGTTCAGCGTTCTCGCCAAAGAAAAGGTTGAGATTCCACTGTATTACGTTACGGGCGTAGGTAAATTGTTTGGCGACAGACTCACGGCCTACGCGGTTCTTCTGCTTGTAGTATTTGGAGTCACCTATATAGTAGGTCATGTGGTTGCCTTCACGCTGCTCGTCATCTTGACGAGCGCGGGTCAGCGAATCCCAAAGGAACAGGTGGTCAACTTCCTTGCCGTCCTCCTGGTGCTTATTCAAGCGGTCGGGGAACGTGAAGTCGCCGATAAGCTCGTCAATCATTGTCTCAAAGACGATGTTGAAGTTCTTGGCGAGCAAGAACTCGTTCATCTGCGAAGTTATGCGTATATGCTTCGACTGCTCAAAGAAAGCATAGCAAAGCTCCCACAATTCAAGAGCCTTGTCAGAGAAATACTTGTATTTTATCTGACGGAGGCGACGTATGCCGAGACCCTTGTCGAGGTACTGTTTGAACTGCTTGCCGGTTATAAGGTTATAGTTTACATTGAGGTCAACGGGAAAACCATACTCCGACTTGATGTAATGGAGTATGGAATAGAAAATGACGAGCAGTTCCTCATCGAAGTTGACCTGTCGCTTCTTTGTAATCGGATCAAGATAGACAGGTTCATTGTTTTGTACAACGACCTGTGATTTAGCTATGGTGCGGTTCCAGTTTATCTTGTTATATCCCGAATGGATATTTTTCAAGATAAACATAAACCAGTCTTTATTGCGCTTGGCAAAGTCAATAAGAGACAGCAGAATGTCGAGATAAGTGTTGGCAGTGCGTTTTTTCCCACGACCTTGTCTGACGATATTCTGATGCCGAATTATCGTGTGGTCGCGGTTGGATGTCTTGCAGTCTTCGCGATAGACGGCAATGGCACGGTAAATCCATACCGCAAGACCATAAATAAACTCACGTTCGGTTTTGGTGAGCGGCGAACCGTCGGCATCGAGGTCGATAATGTCTTCGGGGCGGTGTCTGCCGAAAACTTTCTCTGGCTCACCGTTCTGCGATACTTCAAGTATAACCTTGGGAAGAATAAACACACTCTCCTGCTCGGCGGCGTGATAGTAGTAGCCAACGTAGTTGACACGTACTTTGCCGTCGATAGGGTCGAGCTCATCTATGTTAGGAAACAGTTTGGTGACGGCATCGACAGGGTAGTCATATTCTTCAATCAGCAGCTTCATTATTTTGATAACCCACTTGTATTTATGCCGAGTGCATTGGCGAAATTGCCGATATTTTGTTCGTCATTAGCTCCAAAATTGCAATAGACATAGAACTCAACATCATCTGTATCAATAAGCGTGTCGGTCTCAAATTTCTCTATTACTCTAGGGTCTGATGAAGTTGCTTTGTATTCTTCCCAATTTGAGGCAAGTACAAAGAATGGCTTATTCATTTGTTTTCCTCTTGGGGTTACGAAAGTCCGCTTCGCTATGTCGGAGAGGTCGGCAACAGTAAGAGATTCTCCATTAGCCTTGGCGTTTTCAATTGCTTTTTTAACAATAAGACCTTGGCAAGCACGACGGGAGCACTTTTGTCCACTTACATAAAAGCCATCTGAAGCATCTGCGACAACTTCTACCATGCTCTCTTCTTTGTCATCTTCAGATGATTTAGGATTAAGTCCAAGATTATTTAGGAAACGCTCGATTTGGTCTTCATTGGCTTCACCCGACTCGTCGAAGTAAGAGGCGAAGGTCATGGGCAGACCGTCAGTGCCCTTGAAATAGTCTTCATCGAAGCCGAAGTCTTTGAAAACATCATTGTATAGGAAGAAGATAACCTTTGACAAGAAACGCTCGGCAGTAATGATGCCGTTCTTCGACTTGGCGAAGAAGTAACCGAGTTTCTTATCTTCCTGTTGGATTTCGCCACCCTCGATTCTTTCATTAATGGCTGTGACAAATTGCCACCAATCGTATTTATTGCCATTGGTGAAGACAATCTTGTAGTCTTTGGCGTTGTCCTTGATTTTAATATATTTCCAATCCCAGCGACGCTTGAAAGCGGAGTCGATTGGGAAAAGCGATTGGTCGCTTGTATTCATCGTTGCCCAAATATAGAGGTTGTTGGGCAAAAGCAGACGAGCTCCATTCTTCACGCTGCCAACTACATCCTTTCCGCCCTTATAGAGAGCATTGATGCCATCGGCATTGGAAACGTTAAGGCCGGAAAACTCACGTTTCAGTTCCTGTGCGAGGTCGTCGTCGGCAACGATTGGATAGTCGGAATAACCGGCTTCGTTGCGGTCAAGCAACTGGAATATATCACCAAAGATTTGGGCACAGTTGCCTCGATTGATTTCCTCGACAACGAGGAACACTGGTTTTGGCTGCTCGTTCTGTTGCTCACGCCATGCAGCAATGTAGGCTTTGAGGAACGATTGGAACACATAGCGATAAACTATGCGGTCTTCCATAACGGGCTCATTGGTTTCTTTGTCAATGATCACGTTATGGTAGATGTCGTATTGCGGCACTCGTTTGGTGATTGGCTTGTAAGAGCCGACAAACGAGGCATAATCGGTGTCAGGGTGAAATGTTGTGCGGTAGTTCTCATACTCGGCACACATTTCGTTTATCTTAAACGATTTACCTGTGCCCGGAGCACCGAAGAAAATCTGTTGCAGCGGTTCGTCAAGTGAAGACTTCAATGATGTGTTTTCATTGTGGTCTTCGACATCAATAAATTGCCCCTTAAATTTATCAAGGAGAGTTGTGGCTAAGACTTGATTGCCATGAATACCGTATAGTTTGAAAGTACGACCATCATTACCAACATCTTCAAGAATAAAATAATCCTCTCCGGGAGTCAAATGAAGTTGGTCTGTTAAGAATTTTTTGAGTACACAAATTCTTTCCTCATTCGCATATTCTTTACAATCAACACCTATACGGTCTCCACCACGTTCGTCACCTCGAACTTTGAATGATGTGGTTAGCTTTGTGCCATTCAGAGCATCCTGTTCGGGAGTCATGGCACAGAATGTAATTATTACAGGGATTGTCCCAACTTCCCATTTATGGTGGGCCATAAAGACTTTGCCAAGTTCCACTTGCTTGCCATAGTCTTCTCCAATGTCATTGCTGCGGACTCGTTGAATAAATATCATAACTAAAGGAGTTTACTCCATTGCTCAGCCATAGCATCAGCAAAGCCTTGGAAAGTTTTACTTCTGAGAGTGCGACGCATCTCAGTCGATATTTTTGTATTAAAAGAATCAGAATACCATTTAGGTAATGATTTCCCACTTGAAAGTACAACTCTTTCCCCTTTTCCGACGATTTTGGTAGGAGTTAGTTGTGGTAAATTTTTCAACCATAGGCATGTGGTTTTAGTCGCTTCGTCGCCGAACCAATAGGGTTGAACAATTTGATTAGGTTTATGAAATAATTTACTCATAATGCCCACAGGGTTTTCGATAGCGATATGCTGGATGTCAGCATTTGCAAGAGCTAAGAAAAACTCTATGGCTTCTTTTCGGTCTTGTGCCCTTGTTGGAAAATTCGGATGAGGTCGGCGTTGTTCGATGGGTAGGTCTTTATCATCCGGATGATAATACCAACGAGCACCACTTACAGAAAGATAAGTGCAAGGAGGGTGTGCAATCATTAGATCCCACTCTCCATTGAGCACAAATTCATCTCCTGTTTCAAGGATTCCACGTTTATCTCGAATAACACCTAGAACATCACAATGTAAATGCCATTCTGGGTGTCCTCCACTACAAGGCAATATGTCACAACTGAATGCATTAAAGCCGAGTTTCCGAAAGGCTTTGCATACAGTTTGACTTTCTTCACAAGCTATGAGAACATTCTTCATTGAGAAATCACTTCATATATAGTATCAGCAATCGCGCGAGCAAAATTAACAGGCACAGCATTGCCAATCATTTTATAACATACAGATTTTGCACCCACAAAAGAATAATCTTTTGGAAATGTCATAAGCAATGCCGCTTCTCTGACTGTTATGAAACGAGCTTGCTTTAGGTCCGGATGAAGGAACATAAAACCATCTTTTTGAAGATGTGCAACCACAGTCGGGGATTGTTTGTTCCATTCCAGATTCCGGTATTTAATATAAAGAGTATCTCGTCCTGTAACCTGTTTATAGAACGCGACGGCCTCTTTATTGGATAAGGCATTCATGCCATTGGCAATCCAAGTACGAATGGTACTCAGATCTCGAGCACTGCAATGTCTCGGCTGATGATGTGGATCTGTATCATCAGTAGCATAGTGCGAACAATTCTTATTTTTGACTTTGGTGACAGTCTCTAATGGATATATTGGAGTTAAGTTGCCTATTGCATCTTTAACAGTGGGTTTTATGGGTTGGATATGTTTTTTTAACGTTGAATAAAACTTGTCCAATTCAAGACCACTATCTTCTCTTATTCCAAAGATTATAATTCGGGGACGATATTGAGGGACATTAAAGTCTCCTGCATTAAAGACAGCATCCTTTAGTCGTTCTGGCTCGTAGATTTTATATCCTATCTCTTTGAATGCTTTGAAAATTTCATCAACAATGGATATCCCTTTGGGTTTGGCACTGAGTAATCCAGCTACATTTTCAAACACAAAAGTTTTTGGTCGATAGTAATTGACGACTTTGACGAAGCTTTCAAACAGATAGTTTCTATAATCATTTTCCATAGAATCCTTGTCTTTAGCTCTTCCATGTATAGAATATGCTTGGCAAGGGGGACCGCCAATAATCACATCGACATTCTGTCCTTTTATGATTCCGTTAAGACCATTTTGTGCTTGTTCTGAATTGTTTACAGCATACAAAGACTTGGTCTCCTCTGTCCAATTGCCTGAAACCAACTCTTCTGTTTTTTGGATATCAAATTGAATTACTTTAGACGTTGCTCGCTCTTTGGAGTCTCCCCATTTTTCTCGTAATCTTAAACGGAGAGTGTCAACCATCGGGGTTTCCCATTCAACATGAGCTAAACCATTGAAGTGACCAGATTGGAGAAAACCCTCAGAGAGTCCTCCGCACCCAGCGAATAAGTCAATGAAATTTAGTTTTGCCATGTTGTTTTACTATAGCAAAGAACTTCCGTGTAGGCAGACAGGCGACCAATCCTTTTACACGACTACATGGAAGTCCTCTAATATGTTGAATATAAGTTGTTACTTACAATGATTGGTCTATTTGTCTGCGCAAGCGCGTATTAGAATACAAAGTTACAAAATTTTTTCGAGACTTCGGCTATCCTCGCAAAGATAGTGACAGGCATGGGCAAGATTCAGGCTCAGTAGGCTTAAATTTTCTTATCTCCGTATGAAGTGTTTGGCTCTGCTGCTATTGAGGCACCGTTGGGCGTAGATACATAAGTGCTTGACTTATGCTCGTCCCCGACTATTTCATGATACAGCCGTTCAAGGGTTTCTTCACGCTTTGCTTTTGTCTTGATGTCGCATTCCCATACGCGTATCACCTTCCATCCTGCTAGTCGAAGATCGACACCGTTGGCATAGTCACGGGCTATGTTCATGGCTATCTTGTGACGCCAGAAGTCAACGTTGGAATTCGGGAGACGGTAATACTTGCAACCCTCATGACCATGCCAAAAGCAACCGTCGATGAAAACAACCGTCTTGTATTTCTTCAGCACAATGTCAGGAGATCCGGGCAGTTTACGGTTGTTGACACGGTAGCGCAGTCCACGGGAGAAAAGATACTTCCGCACAATCATTTCCGGCTTAGTATCCTTCCCCTTTATAGCCGCCATGCAACGGCTACGCTGCTCCGGTGTCATCACATCTGCCATTAAAGGGTGTATGTCTTGGATTAATAAAGTCGCTCTATAATCTGGAATGTGAGGCTATTTCTCTGTATCACTTCGCAATTGATGTTTTACTTTTGCAATTGAGCAAAAATAAGGATTGATATCATGGCAATCTAAATTCTCGCTTTCGTTGACATTCCTGATAAGACATATGGAGCAAAAATCTTTATCGTTGCAATGCAGACATTTAGGAAAATCATTAATTGTTAATGCCCTTAAATTTTTTACCTTCTTGGATTCTCCCCAAATTTCTGCGATTGAGACATCGTTTAAGTTTCCAAGAATACAGCTCTGCCAACCTTCGCAAGGATAAACATTTCCACTTGGCGAAACACATAGTGAACTATAACATACGGGGCAGATAGATGATGTCGCGCTTAATTGAGAAGTTGCCTCTGAAATGGGATTTGATGGATTTTCATTACTCAAAAGATCTTCTATCTCGGATATATCCAATCTGCACTGAAGATTCTTGCAAGAACCATCAAAGCATCCAAACAATAGGTAATCAGAACTAGCCTCTATGTTTAACGACTTTGCCCATTCCAAAACAGCTCTGAACGTGTTCTTGTTTTGTTTCATAATAGGCACATTAATCTGCATAGGAATATTGAATTTCCGAAGAGTCTCAATTGCTTCTATTGTTTTTTTATGGCTACCTTTAACTGATGTTATAGAGTCATGGACATTTTCGTCCATAGAGTATAGGGATGTCTGTACACTTAAAAGAGGAGTCTTTTGAAATTCATGGAGTAGGGTATCTGTTATTGATGTTAGATTGGAAAGGACATTTATAGAAAAATTTCTTTTGCGAGCTTCCTGAATGAAGAATAAAAGATTGTCATTTAATGTTGGTTCGCCACCGCTTAATGTAATATTTAAGACGTTCAGTCGTTGACATTGTTCTAATATTTTCAAGAACAAATCAGTTGACATAAATTCTCCTTTAAGATTGCGAGGGTAGTAGCAATGAATACACTTTTCATTACATACGCTAGAAACGCATAAATGTACTCGCGTTAATCTGGATTTGGCAAACCATTTGTCATTAAATAACGATGTTTCCTCGGAATTCTCAACGATATCACTTGTGTATGATTTGCAGTTGTCATAGGAGAACCACGAGGAAGAAGATATTTCATTTGTGCTTTTACTGCACAAAACAAAATCGTCTTTGGCTAAATCTATAAAAAATTCTTGTGCATCGTTTTCTAATTCAGACTGAGATATATCGGTGAAGATACGTGATAATGTATCAGAAATTTCATGTAATGATTTTGGAGTGTCCGTTAGAGCTGAATAAAAAACACCTCCCACTTTGGATATAATTCTATCACCAACGCGCTTGCAGCTTTTAGATGCAGTATTATATCCAAAATTTCTGTTATCTGTTAGATATCCAAACTCGGGATAATCCCTGAATAGAATATACGGAGATTTGCTGAACTTCATAATAAAAAATGCGGTAGTAATAAGATACTGCCGCATAGTATGTAGGGATAATTAATGTTTACCAGAAGGCTTGGTCGTGCAGGAGGGCCTTCCACAAGGTTTTTTGGAGCAATCTGCCATTTGGAAGAAGCTCTTTACGAGTACTGTTGGTTTGCTATAGGTCATAATTTTAATTTATGAGATTAAACATACGCAAATTTAGTGAATTATTCTCATGCACACAAATATTTACCTTCATTTTTTTTGAAAAGAAACCGGCGGAAGCAAGATTTGTTGGGGGGGAGCTGATTTTGATTCAGAACACAAAGGTCGTGGGGAGGTCGGATTTGTTGATTTTGCAGAGCGAACTCAGGAAATAAGTTGCACTACATTGAGAGTTGAGTGCCGGATTGTTGGTTGTCGATGTGGTCGTAGCGGGATTGCATGCCGACTTCCCATTCACGGTTAGCGGAGTGGGTGGATGAGGTGTCGCAGGGTATGAGGCGAGCGAGGACGGTGCTTTGATGAGCGATGAAGGCTTTGGCTTGTTCCGGGGTGTAGTCTGATTGACGGAGAGGGAGAGTGATGCTGCCGGTTGATTTGGCGGTCAACTCCTTGATGCGGTTAGTAAGCGCGGTGGCATCTTCATGGGTTATGCGCATGATTGCGAGTTGATGCAGATAACTGTTTGCGGCTTCACCTTGCAGTCTTGCATGGCAACGCAATTCATCGGCAGTCATCGGGTATGTCGCCGAGAACCCATCGGCTGAGACTACTCTGATTGCTCTACCACCATCGTGCATTTTGATTATGTTGACACTTGCTATCCTTGAACCAATATCGCTTACCGGATATTTCTGCAATACGGATTCAAATATCTCGGTTGAGAACATGGTGACGGCTATCCGGATTGCCACATCCTCCCTTTCACTTTCGGGCGAGTTGAAGTACCATACCGATTGACGTGGTGACATCGTGCGAGTATGCTCTGAACCATCGAACAACCGGATTGACATTATTCCATCCATGCCCGACTTCCGAACCTCCATAGAGAACAAGTCGCGGTAAATATCAAGCGGACTTGCCTTTCGCTCCTGCTTCTGCGCGAAGTCAATCAGCTCAGACAGCTTCATCACCTTGCTGCCGTCAAATGCCATCTTCCGGTTATGGTCAACGATGCCGTAGCCGCGAATCTCACCATTACGGTCTTTCTGAAAATGAATGTCTATGCCGAATTTAGCTTTGAGAATGTCAAGCAACTCCGATAGATGCCGCTGTTCTTCCTGCGATAGCGTCTTGCCGTTTGACCCCTTGATTTTACGGATGTCGGGGTTGGCTTTCCGGCGCATAATTTTTTTCTTATGACCTTTGTGACCCTTGACATTTTCGACATTTTGAACTTTTCCATCCGCTATGTCTGCCTTGTATTTCCTGATAATCGCATGGAGTTGTTTTGCGCGTTCTTTCCGGCTATCGTTTTCTTGCGAAAGATGCCTCACTATCTCAGATAATGAGATTGTTGCGGCCTTGACACCTCCGCGAAACAATACATATCCATCCTTCACACGCTCAAATTTATATCCATGTGAGCGGATTATATTGGCGAACTGGCCCTCGGTCAGATAGCCGTAAGAGAACATACGCTGAATGTCGCGGTTGATGTCCGATGACAGAATACGGTTAGCGGCGGCATTGAGTCGTGCATAGTCGTGATGATCGGGTATCGGAAAACCGTTTGGCTGTATGCGTGTGGAAAGTATATGCACATGGTTGTTGTCGGTATCATGGTGGTAGTACACAAAATACGGCTGTCTGCCATATCCGGCTTCAGCCATGAGTTTACGGGCAAAGTCGGTCAACTCGTCAGCCGACATCACCTGCCCCTTTACCGAGGCGGCGATGTGGAACTGAAAGCGCGTGGTCTTGGTGTTACCGTATGTCCTCGACCGCTCCTTGAGATATTTCTCAATCTCTCCGGCGCAGTCAAATCCGACCTCATGCAACAGCTCCACCTTGTGGCGCATGGCTGCATCGACATTCTCCATCGCCATGAGCCGGGCCACACCCTCGGCTACCTTGCGTTCATTATATCCGGCACCGGGGAAGCCTCCGCCGGATACCATGCCAAGTTTCTTGACTATCATAGACGCTCTTTGATTTTGATTTGTTTAAGATGCACCCAAATGGCAGACAGGTCATTGCGGAAGAAAACAAACGGTTGAATATCCGAAGCGGACAATCCGTAGGGCGATACCTTCATGCGCTCGTTAATCTGACGGGCGGTCTGATTGACATTCGTGCCGATTTTTTTCAACTGACGCAGAATAGCGGACAGCAACGCTGTTATCTCGGAATTTGCAGGCGAAAGCGTAACCTCTCCATTATATAGCAGAGTGGCACAACGAATACAGGCACTAATGTTGCCGTTGAAATGGCTGTCAGCTTTGGCGCGGATTGCTTTGGCGGTCACTTCATCCACACGAAGCCGTATTATGATGTTCTTATTATTTGATGACATGATGTTACTATGACTTGATGCTCTGATGTTCTTATGATATTATGTTTGTATGTCATGATGCCATAAAGACTATATGTCTTGATGATTGCATATATTGATTTCATGGTCACATGAAATTTTAATCCTTATAAAAGACTGCGAGTTCCGAGCGGGATTGACCCAACTCTGCGAGGTGGCGGGATTGCCGTTGTGGGAACAATCGGCATATCTTGCACTGCAAGATTTATACACCTAAGAAGTCTGACAAACTCGCTTTATCGCTCCACAAAAAGGGCCTTGTGAAAAATGTCAAAGTGTCGAAAAGGTCAAGGGTCACATGACATTTTCGTATAGCGTCCGTGTTCCTCTTTTCTGAAAATGGCAGAGTTTTTCAGGAACCGTTTTACTGTGGACTCCGACATTCCGAGTGACCGTCCGAGGTCGATGGCAGCAGAGGTCCGGAAGTCGTAAGGCAAACCGTCCAACAATTCTGATTGCCGTTTGTCAAGATTGCCGGATAATGAGATGCGGATGACGCGGTTTTCCATCTCACGGAAATACTCAACCAACTCAATAGCCGCCTCCGCGCTCCCGGTATCTATCATTGACGACGATTCTTCATTGCAAATATTCTTCATTATCCGGATGATCAGGCAGAAGCGTATGAGATAGGTCTCAAGTTTACCACATACTGCTTTCTCCGCTTCCGACTCGGTGGCTGTATAAATAGCATTGTTGACGCTCTCTTTCCATTTGCACAGTTTTCTATGAGCTTCAAGGGAGAAGGTCAGTTCTATTGGCTGTTCTTTTCCCTTGAAGTCAAAAGTAACGAGTTTGCGAATTATATGGTCCCATTGCTCCATTACGCCATCCGGCATACGGTCAGATCCCCATGTCGGCATATTGGTAATGTCGGGATAAACTTTAAGAAAGCGGGAGGAAAAGCCGTTGACAACGCGCTCGCCACCGAATTGCTTTGCAAGCCGTCCCGGTTGGGTACTTCCGATGATGGAGCAATAGGGATTCGGCAGAAAGATGTGTTCATCAGCAGATTTCCGGATATATTTGAACGGTGTGCCACTGAACGCGCTGAGGAAATAGCTTTCATCCGAACTATTGTAGCGATTGAAGTTAGCGAACAGGCTTTCAAGTTCATCGCTGTAAAGGATCACGCCCTGCGGATTGTCGCGCATGGCACCGATCAACGCCTCGATGGTCGCATCAACAACCACATGACACCTGCGTCTCGGTCGCTCCATATCTTCTGGCAAAGACAGTGCAGCACGCTCTTTCGGAGATTTTGCCTCCCATTGCTTGTAGGCTTTGAGTTGGGCGCAATATTCCCGGTCATATTCATGGTCGAGGTTGAGCAGGGGCGAAAGGGCGAGTCTGAGCGGAGGAGTCTTGCCGCAACTCGGATAACCGACAAGTGCCACATACATAATCGGTCGCTCAACCCACGTTGCCGAGAAGCGCACACTCCAACGGTTTCCCATCGCTGCCGCAAAAGTGGTGAACATAGACGCGGCTATGAAGTTAACATTGAAATGTTCATACTCAACCAACGCTTCCACAATATTGCGGATAGCCGAAGGAAATACACTTAGAGGGAAAGAGGGTACAACCTTTTGCGGCTTACGCTGAGGCTCTATGGGCTCATCCTCATACAACCCACAAGCCGGACGCGGTGGCATCCTGCGGTTATGATAATAAGCAGCCATCACCATCCAGATTTAGGTTTGCGACGCATGGATGATTTCATCTCGGCAAGAATCTCGCCTGATGATTTGGAGCCATCGCAGGCGTGTTGTTCCTGCCAAGCGATAAGTTCCGAAGGACGGAATTCCAGCATTTTTCCTACTTTGTAGTGTGGCAGTACACCATCTCGTACCATGTGATACACCGTCGATTTCTTACGACGGAGAATTTTGCAAGCCTCGTCGATGCCAACAAGACGGTTGTCAGTCTCAGACGGTTTCATGCCGATAGCCTCTTTCACGAGTGATTTCAGTCCCTCGATTTCGTTAATCAGACTGCCCACCAGATGCGGGAGCGAGTCAAATGAAGGATTTGAATTTTCCATATTTTGTGTTTTAGAATTTGTCGCAAAATTATAGGTATCGGCAATGGTGAGCCGGTGAGGTGAACGGTTATTTTGCTGATTGGTAGACTTTCACCGATTTTTAACAGATGCCGAGTTTCTTGGCAAGCGGATAAGGTGGCAGAGGCAGACGTGGCTCGACTTTAGGGAGAGTGAAAGCACCCTCATCCGAAGAAAGTTTTTTGGCTATGGTGCTTATCTCGACATCAGCGAGTTGCCACGGAAATTGTGATTTCAGAAATTCGGCCATCATGGTATTGGGTATTTTAAGCCGTTTGGCGATATTCCAGCCGAAATGATACACGTCATGTGTGCGAAATTTTGAGATACGGCGATTTACTGCGGTCTGCCGAGTTGATTCTCCAAGAATAAAGGCTTTCAGACTGTTGTCAAGAGACATCAGCTCCTCATTGGTCAGTACTCCGGCAAATGTCCCCAGAGTATTTGCTATCACCTCCTGCGCTTTGGGAGTGTCGAGCGGAGACACTTCCTCTGCTACATTGATTGCCGTTCCCTCTGATTGTTCGACTGCTTTATCCATTCTGCGCTTGAATGATATAACGCTTAATGGTTCTCTTACAAGTGGGATAATGAAGAATCGTATGCCATAATCGACAGAAAGATAGCTTAGTGTGAACATAAGAAAAGTTATGAGCGAGGAACTAACCGATGTTGATAGAGTAGCATTACCAGATGCGAAACCAACGGAGACAGCCTTACCTGCGATGCAGACAAGGGCTATTGTACGGATTGAATTCAAATGTGTGTTCATGGGGATAAAATCTATTGTTTTATCCTGCAAAAGTATAATGTACCGATTGCTAAATACGAAATTTTGGACACAAATTTCATCCTGTAATGTCCTTTTTTAACAACCGTATTACTAACATGAACTAAAATGGAATAATATGGAAACCAATGGTTTATTGTCATACAACTGTGTCACCGGATAGAAGTCACAAGATGTGAAAACAGCAACCATGGTCCGCACTGATCCACGGTTGCGGTTGATGAGTTTATGTGAGTTTTATGCGACCAACCGTGTCGCGTTTGGTGGAGTCAACCAATCGGGCGTACAATTGTGCGTTGTGGGTGTAACTATTTCTTTGTATCTTTGCAGTGCGGTTG